>Ga0308175_100000271_pt1 | contig 38751 bp, 67 predicted proteins | sample PhyCR1_3_FD_203893 | JGI IMG/M metagenome (GOLD analysis project Ga0308175, IMG submission 203893) | Soil microbial communities from UC Gill Tract Community Farm, Albany, California, United States - DLSLS.C.R1 | ecosystem: Environmental > Terrestrial > Soil > Agricultural land | place: USA...
TGGTAGGGGACCCCACGCCGGCCCAAATGTCAGTGGTGGGGGGTAAGGGGGTCAAAATCGCTGCACCCTGGGGCCCAAGGCCCCTTTGCCGGCAGTGATCTATCCCCCCCCGAGGCTTTACCCGGGGACGCGCGCGCGCGTGATTATCGTCTAAAGGTTATTGACGGTCCAGTTATACAAACGGGCCGGCGTTTCTGTAACGCCGGCGGATTACACAAACGGGGGTGGTTTTCTGATGGGGGAAATTTGGAAGACCACCGCGGACGCTATCCAAGCCGGCAAGGCCGCGGGGGTCATCGGGCCGTTGGACGAGGGGGCCGTGGTGGTCCTGCTGCAAATGGCCCAACGGCTGGATGACGTGGAATTCCCGGTCATAGACGGCAAATTCGATAACGTCACCCAAGGTCTTTACCTGAAATATTGCGAATCCCTGGGGCTGACACCAGCCGGGCGCAACCGTTTGGAAGAAAAAAAGGACGCGGGGGGTGGCAAACTTGCCCAACTCCGCGGCATCCAAGGCGGCACCGCCGGCAAGACGGCGGGCCGGAAGCGCGCCTAGCCCCCGGTTGGGCCACGAGGTCCCCCGAATCTTTACCCCGCCTTTGCGGAAACTGACCCCGCGGACGTCTGCCGGCTTTAAGGCAATCGAATTTGCGGAAGACCTGCTGGGGCTGGACCTGTTCCCGTGGCAAAAGTGGTTCCTTATCCACGCTTTGGAACTTATGCCGGACGGGTCTTTCCGGTTCCGGACCGTGGTTTTGCTGGTGGCCCGGCAGAACGGAAAGTCCACCCTTGCCCAAGTCCTGGCCCTGTTCTTTATGTATGTCCGCGCCGCCCGGCTGGTCATCGGCACCGCCCAAAACCTGGACATTGCCGAGGAGGTTTGGGCCGGCGCGGTGGAAATCGCGGAAGAATGCGAAGAACTGGCCGCGGAAATCAAAAAGGTAAACCAGACCAACGGCAAAAAATCGTTGGACCTGACCACCGGCGAACGGTACAAAGTCCAGACGGCCAGCCGGCGCGGTGGCCGTGGCCTTTCCGGGGACCTAATCCTTTTGGACGAGTTGCGCGAACATCAGTCTTGGGATGCCTGGGGCGCGATTACCAAAACCACCATGGCCCGGGCCATGGCCATTATCCTGGCCCTGTCCAACGCCGGGGACGCGTCATCCATTGTCTTGCGGTACTTGCGGAAAATGGCCCACGCCGCCCTTGGGGACCCGGACGGAATCAACTCGGACGGCCTAACCCCGGACCTGGTGGATGCCCTGCCGGCTGAACTGGAAGACAACCCGCCGGCGGAAGATGACGCCCTCGGGATTTTCGAATGGTCCGCCCCGCCGGGGTGTTCCCTGGATGACCGGGACGGGTGGGCCGCTGCTAACCCGTCCCTTGGTTACGCCATTACGGAACGGGCGATAGCCGCGGCGCGGAAGACTGATCCGGAATGGATTTTCCGAACCGAGGTTCTTTGCCAATGGAATGACGGGACCAATGAGGGCCCGTTCCCCCCGGGGTCTTGGGAAGCCGGCGTGGACCTGGATTCCGCGATTGCCGCCGGCGCGTCCGTGACTTATTGCATTGATACCGAACATGACCGGACCCGGTCCTATATCGCCGCTGCTGGCCGGCGGCTGGACCAGGACGTCCACGTGGAAGTGGTGGCCGCAAGGTATGGGTCCACCTGGACCGTGGATTGGTTCCGGGAACGGGCGTCCGCGGCCCGGCCCATGCGGGTGGTGGTCCAGTCCCGGGGCGCGCCGGTGTCCGGGCTGCTGGCTGACCTGCAAAAAATCGACCACCTAACGGTGGTGGAGTGGGGCGGGCCGGACTTGGGCGGCGGCTGCGGCAAGTTCTATGACGGCGTCAAGGCCCACCAGTGGACCCCGGACGGCGCGGAAGCCGAGACGGAAGATGACCGGCCCGTCCGGATTTGGCATTTGCCCCAACCTGTTTTGGACCTTGCCGCCGGCACCGCGGTTACCAAGCCACTTGGCGAGGCGTGGGTCTGGAACCGCAAGGCGTCACCCTACGGCGCGGCCCCGCTTATGGCCGCAACCGGCGCGGCGTGGGACGTCCTGCAACCGGTGGAAGTGGTCCCGGTATCGGCCTATGAATCCGGTTCCCTAATGGTGGTTTGAAAGGACGGCCCCCGTGGTGGTTTTGCAAATTGTGGTGGCGGTCCTGCTGGGGCTGGCCGCGCTGCTGGCCGGCATCCGGCTAGTCATGGATTGGGCGTATTCCTGGCGGACCCTGGTTGCCCGCCGGGTGGTTATCAATCTCAAATCCGGGCGCGGCCTGGACGGCCTGTTGGTCCGCAAGGCCGGGGACCTGCTGTTCCTACGCCAAGCCACCGCATTGGAAGCCGGCGTGGCCCCGGCACCCATTGACGGCGAGGCCGTGGTCCAACGTTGTGACGTCGATTTCATCCAAACACTAGACCGGGGTGGGGTGTAGGCCGTGGCTTTCGTTGTTTCCCAAGGGGCTTTGCAAGGTCTGTCCAAGCCCGCCGCCCTGCCGGCTTCCCAACTGAAATTGGCCGCGGACTTTACCGCGGACTATGCCGCGATTTGGAAGACCCAAGGCGCGGTCCGGACCGTGGTTGATTTCCTGGGGCGGAATATCGCGTCCCTTGGTCTGCACCAGTTCAAACGGGTTTCCGATACGGACCGCCAACGGCTGACCGATTCCGGACTAATCAACCTGCTAAACCGGCCCAACCCGGGGACCACCCGTTTTAGGCTTATGGACGCCTTGGTCCGGGACTACGGCATTTATGACCGGGCCTATTGGCTGAAAATGAACGGCAAGGGCGGGCGTTACCTGCTGCGGCTTCCGCCGGCCAGGGTCACCCCGGTGGGGGATTCCTGGTTGTGGCCGGAAGCGTTCCAATTCGTGGGGTCCAAGGGTAAAAAGATTTTCCCGGCGGACCAGGTGGTCCACTTCCGCGGCTATTCCCCGGACGGGGACCTTGGCGGGCAACCGCCCATCGAGGCTTTGCGCCGGGTCCTGGCGGAAGAATACGAAGCCGGGCGGATGCGGGAAAACACCTTGCGGAACGGGGCCCGGGTTTCGGGCTACCTGGAACGCCCGGTGGGCGCGCCGGCCTGGTCCGATACCGCGGCGGACCGGTTCCGGAATTCGTGGACGTCCCAATATAACGGGACCGGGGCCCAAGCCGGCGGGACGCCCATATTGGAAGACGGCATGAAATTTGTTGCCGCGTCCCAAACGGCTGAACAACTGCAATATGTGGAAGCCCGGAAACTGACCCGCGAAGAGGTGGCCGCGGCCTTTTTCATCCCGCCCACCATGGTGGGGGTCATGGATTCGGCCACGTTTTCCAACATCAAAGAACAGCACAAACACCTCTACCAAGACACCTTGGGGCCGTGGCTGTCCATGATTGCGGAAGAAATCGCCTTGCAGTTGCTCCCGGACTTTGACGATTCCGCCGGCACTTACGTGGAATTCAACCTGGCGGAAAAGCTGCGGGGTTCTTTCGAAGAACAGGCAACCCAAATCCAAGCATCCGTGGGGGGCCCGTGGATGACCCGCAACGAGGCCAGGGCCCTAAACAACTTGCCGGCGCTGGAAGACGGGGACGAACTTATTGTGCCCCTGAACGTGGTAACCGGCGGGCAAGCATCCCCGCAAGATTCGGCACCGGATACCGGCCAGCTGGCCGGCCCGGCGCGGGCTATCAAAGCCGGCAAGCCGGCGGGGTTCAAAGCGGATTTAGAGGGCGGGCCGGCGGCGTTGGTGGCGGTCTATGAACAGTTTTTCAAACACCAACGCGAATCCGTCCTGTCCGCTATCGGGGCCGGCGGGGATTGGTGGGACGCCGCCCGGTGGAATAAGGAACTAGCCGCGGACCTGTTCGCCGCGGCCACGGACCTTTCCGGGGCCATGGGGGCGGACCTGGCCAAGTCCCTGGGGTTTGACCCCGCGGCCTATGACCTGGACAACACCTTGGCGTTTCTTGAGGCGTTTGCCGGGGCCCGGGCGGAATGGGTGAATGACACCACCCGGGACCAGTTGGAAACCGCCCTGGCGGACGATTCGGAAGACGGCCCGGAACCGGCAACGGTCTTTGACACGGCGGAAGCCCAACGGGCCCCCGCCGCCGGCAAGTCCACCCTTGCCGCCCTGGGGTCATTCGTTGCGGTGGAAGTGGCCCACAAACTACTTGGCGGCAAAGCCACCAAGACGTGGCGGACCAATTCGTCCAACAGCCGCAAATCCCACGCCCGCATGGACGGGGAAACCGTGGCCGTGGACGCCAAGTTCAGCAACGGCCTTAAGTGGCCGGGGGACCCCGCCAAGGGCCCGGACGAGGTGGCCGGTTGCGAATGCAACGTGGAAATAAACCCCGCAACCGATGACTAAAGAACGGAGGCAAAACCGTGAAAGTGAAAAACGCAACAGTCCAGCTAAAGGCCGGCCCGGAAGCCGGCCTGGAAGACGGGCAATTCGAGGCTTACGCTTCCGTCTTTGGAAACATTGACAGTTACGGGGACGTGGTCCAGCCGGGCGCATTTGCCAACACCCTGGCCGATTGGGCCGGTTCGGATAATTTCCTGCCGGTCCTTTTCGGCCACAACATGGCGGACCCGGACTATAACGTGGGCCACGTCATCGAAGCTAAGGAAGACGAACGCGGGCTCCGGGTCCGCGGTCAATTGGACTTGACGTCCCCCAAGGGGGCCCAAGTTTACAAACTCCTAAAGGGCCGGCGAATTTCCCAACTGTCCTTTGCCTATGACGTCATCCGGGCATCCTGGGGCCAGTTGGACGGCGTGGAAGTTTACGAACTGCACGAGGTCAAAATTTACGAAGTGTCCCTGGTGACAATCGGGGCTAACCAGGAAACCGAAATCCTGGCCGTCAAAACGGCCATGGCCTCGCTTTCCGGGGGTATCAAAGAGGGCCGGGTCCTGTCCGCCAAGCATGTTGATTCGTTGCGGGCGGCGCGGGATTCCATCGACGCCGTGTTGTCTGCGGCGGAACCGGCCCCAACCGAAGATCAGGAAAAGGCCACCGGTACAGGTGAAGCCAAGGCCGAGGGCGTCCCGGGGGTCACTGACCCGCCGGACGTCAAGGCCGAGGAGCCAAGCCCCAACCCGTCCGCCCTATCCCTGGCATGGGCGGCATTGGACGCGGAAATAGCGGCCAACGCCTAAGCAACTGAACAACCAAACCCACTAACCGCCACGGCATCCCGCCGGGCGGTTTTTTCTTGCCAAAGGAAAGGGCAAAACCGTGGACCGCATTAAGAAACTTCAGGAATCCGCCGCCGCCGCTGCAAAGCGCGCCCGGGAAATCGCGGAAAAGGCAGACGGCGAAAACCGCCTGATGACCGCGGACGAGGAGGGCGATTACCGCAAGGCCATGGGCGAAGCCCGGGACCGTCTGGACGCCCTGAAAACCGCCAAGGCGGATGCCGCAATCATTGACGAGGCCCGTGGCCTTGCCGCTGAAATCGGGGACGCCGCCGTGGCGGACGTGGACGCCCTCAAGCAGACGGAAACCGCGCTTACCCGGGTCAAGTCCCTTGGCCTACAGGTGGTAGGGTCCGCGGAATTCAAGGCCGCAATGGCCCCGTTCGGAAACCGCGTCCCCGAAAAGGCCCGTTTCCAGACGGACCCAATCTCGGTAAAGGGCCTGTTTACCGGTGGTGACGGGACGTCCGCCGGGGTCTTTGTGACCCCGGAACAGACCGGCATCCTCGAGGCCCTGGGGCGTCGCCCCCTGACCATCCGGGACGTTATTAGCGTCCGCCGGACCGGTTCGGACACCGTGGAATATGTGGTCCAGACGGCCCACACGAACGCCGCGGCCCCCGTCCCGGAAGCCACGTCCACCGCCGCCATTGGCGACGGCACCGGCGGCACCGCCACCGCGGTGGCCGGCGGCGTCAAGCCCGAGGGTTCCTGGGCTTTCGAACGGAAGACCGCAACCGTCAAGACCATTGCCGAATGGGTCCCGGCCACCAAGCGCGCCCTTGCGGACGCTGCACAGCTTGAGGGCCTGATTAATGACGAACTGCGGGCGGACATTGCGGAAGCCGAAGAAAACCAGATCCTTTTGGGTGACGGTTCCGGCGAAAACCTCGAGGGCATCCTTGAAACGTCCGGGATTCAGTCCCAAGCGTTTGATTCCGATATTTTCGTGACCACCCGCAAGGCGCTTACCAAGGCCCGGACGGTGGGCCGGGTGGTTCCTAACGCCATTGCCCTGCACCCGGAAGACGTGGAAATTATCGACCTTGCCCGCGAGGGTGCGAATTCGGGCCAGTTCCTTGGCGCGGGTCCGTTCGCCCTTGGTCCCCGGACCCTTTGGGGCGTCCCGGTTCTGGAATCGGAAGCAATCCCCGCCGGGCGCGGTCTGCTGGGCGATTTCACCAAGGCGGTTCTTTGGGACCGCGAAGAAACCACGGTCACCATGACCGATTCCCACGCGGATTTCTTTATCCGCAACATGGTGGCGGTTCTGGCCGAGGAGCGCGTCGCCTTTGGCGTGGTCCGTCCCACGGCCTTTGTTGACGTGGACGTCCGCGCCTAAGTCAACCCATGACCGGACGCGGGGCCCCTGCTGGCTGGGGCCGGGGCCCCGCGTCCACCCCAACCGAAAGGGGGCCCGCCATGGGGCTCAAAAAGTACACCGTGACGGCCAACGGGAACACCACCACGTTGCGCCTATCGGACGCGGACGCCAAGGCCCGTGGGCTGACCGCCGCGGACCTGGTGGAAGCCGGCAAGAGGCCGGCACCCAAGACCACCGCCAAGACCACCGCCGGCAGGACGCCGGCGAAACAGGCACCCGCGCCGCTGAACAAATCCCGCGCCGCCGCCACCAAAGCCGAATAGGAACAGGGGGGACGGGCCGTGACCACGCAAGTTATCGAGCCGGCGGAATCGGCTTTCCGTCTTCCGCCCCTGGTGACCCCGGCGGAATTTTCCGTCTGGACCAACGGCAAGGTGTCCGCGGAAGACCCCCGGGTCTTGCCGCTGCTGGCCGGCGCGTCCGCCGGCGTCCGCCGTTGGGCCCGGTGGCATATCGCCCCGGTCCTGGAAGAAACCCTGACCGGGGACGGCCCGGGCGGGTCCCTGCTGCTGTTGCCTACCGGGCGGCTGCTGGAGGTCCTGTCCGCAAGTAACGCGGGGGACGCGGTGGACGTCGCCCGGGTGGACTTTTCCCGCCATGGCATGGTGTCCCTCCGGGACGCCAACGCCTGGTCCAACCGGTTTGGCGCGGTGTCCGTCCGGGTCCGCCACGGCTATGACCTGGCGGACGTCCCGGACGTGGCCCAAATCGTCAAGCAGGTAACCGCCAACGCCCTGGCGTCCCCGATGGGGGCAACCAGGGAACAGGCAGGAACGGTTTCTATTGCTTGGGCCACCACGGCCCCCGGGGTGTCCGGCGGGCTTTCGCTGCTGCAACGGGACCTTGACGTCCTGGCCACTTACAAAATCTAGGGGTCCGGATGCTTCCATCCTTTGCCAATGACACCCCGGTTATTATCCGGCCCACCTGGACCACGGACGCCCGCGGGACCCGCCGGGCGGACTACGGGGACACGGCAACCCGTAGGCCCGTCCCCGGGTCCCTGCTGCAACCTGGGGCGTCCCAAGAGGTCCTGGATAACCGGGTGGGCGCGGTGGCCGTCCGGTGGTCCTGGTTCGCCCCTGGCGGTACGGACGTTGAGGCCACGGACGCCGTGGAATGGCAGGGCCGGCGGTACGCCGTGGACGGGGAACCGGCCCGGCACCGTTCGCCCACCGGCGCTTTGGACCACGTCTTGGTCCTGCTGATTGATTGGAAAGGCTGACCCATGAACGTTGGCGGCAAGGTCACAAAGCTGGTTTTCAAAACTGGCGGCTTCCGCAAGATATTACGGTCCCAAGCGGCCCTGGCGGACGTCGCCCGGCGGGCCCGGTCCATGGCCACCAGCGCGGGCGAGGGGTTCGGGGTGGAAACGTCCGTGGGGTCCAACCGCGCCCGGGCCACCGTGGCCACGGAATCGTGGGACGCCGCCCGGCGGGAAGCCACGGACAAAGTCCTAACCCGGGCGATTGGGGCGGGCCGTGGTTGAAATCGTGGAACCGGCAGACGGCGAAACCGTCCTGATTCTTTACCTACGCAACCTCTTGGGCCAGCAACCAGGGTTCGAACAGGTGGCCGTCCTGGGGGCCATGGACGCCGCGTCCCCGGACTATGAACCGCCGGCGGAAGCGGTCACGGTACGTCTTACCGGCGGGAACCAACGGGACGTCCTGGTGGCCAATATCCAATTGACCCTGACCGCCTGGGGCGCGGGCCCGGGGGATGACGTCCGGGCATCGGACATAGCCCGGCGTTGCGCCGGCCTGGTCCTGGCCGCGGAACGCCTGGGCTACATGGGGCAAACGGTCTGTAATGACGTCCGCGCCCTTTCCCTGCCGTACAAAGACTCGGACCCGGTCACGTCCCGGGCCCGATACTCCGCAACTTTCGCGGTGTCCATGCGCGGACAAATCGTCCGGGCATAGTTTTTCCACTGCCTGAAAGGGGCAAACCAAATGTCTGTCATTGCTTCCAATGTTCTTACCGGCGCGCCGGACCAACTGACCACCGGGCCCATTCTGTCCGCGCCGCGGGGGACTACCCTCCCCACCGGCCTGGATGACGCCATAGACCCGGCGTTCGAAGATTCGGGCTATATCTCGGAAGACGGGCTGACCCTGACCCCGGAACGTTCCACGGAACAGGTCCGCGATTGGTCCGGGTCCGTGGTCCGGGAATTGCTGACCGAATTTGCGGCCAAGCTTGCATGGGCCCACCTGGAAACCAACGAACAGTCCCTCAAAAACTACTTGGGGGATGACAACGTCACGGTGGTGGATGCCACGTCCACCGAGGGCAAGCGGATTACCGCTTTGCTGCGGTCCACGGAAATGCCGCGGAAACCGTGGATTTTCAAAATCAAAGACGGCGAGGCCCGGGTCCTTATCGTGGTCCCGGACGGCCAGGTGTCCGAAACCGGCGAGGTTGCTTTCGTCAAGTCCGGGGCCATTACCTGGCCCGTGACCATGGCAACTTACCCGGACGCCAACGGGGTGAACGTCTACATTTACCTCGATGACGGCCAGGTCTTGACCGCCGGCGTTCCCGCGGTGTCCACCGTGACCGGCCAGCCTGACCCCGCCGCAACCGGCCAGCTGGTCACCATCAAGGGTTCCCGGTTCAGCGGGGCCACCGCGGTGACCTTTGACGGGACCCCGGCCTCGGATTACGCCGTGGTGGATTCGGAAACCATCGTGGCCACCATGCCGGCGGGCTCTGCGGGCCCGGTGGACGTGGTGGTCACCAACGCCGTGGGAACGTCCACGGCGCTGGAATACACCAGGGCATAGGCCCCGCAAGACCGGCGACGCGGACCCCCGGGGGTGGGTCCGCGTCGCCATTTAACCAGCCATGCCCCCAACCAGCGAAAGGCCCAACCCGTGGTTTTCGAAGTCCCGGCGTCCAAGGCGTCACTAAAACAGAACGTTTTCGAATTCAAGGTCCCGGGGGAACGGAAAACCCGGTCCCTGCCCCTAATGCAGTACACCCCGATTGGCTTTCGGTCCAAGCTTGAACGCCTGGCCCGGCCCATCCAAGCCGCCCAACAGGCTGGCAAAGACCCGGACACGGACGATTTGCGGGCCCTGGGGACCATGCAACTCGAGATGTTGGAACAGTATTCCCCGGGCGTCACGGACGCTTTGGATGACCAGCAATTGGCCGCGCTGCTGAAAGCCTGGCAGGACGCAAGCAAGGTATCCGTGGGGGAATCGCCGGCCTTGCCCTGATTCTTGCCGATCATGGCGAGGCCGTCGAATATGACCTGTTGGCCCTGGGGCTGCGGCTGGATGACCTGGGAACCGCGGCCCTGTCCTGGCGGGACCTTTACGTGGTGGTCCATAGGTCCGGGCCGGCATCGGCCCTAATGCGGGAAGTCCAGCCGGACCTCGCCGCCTGGGCTTCCGGCATGGTCTTGGCTGACCTGCTGGCCCATGCGGTGGACCTGCTGGCCGGCGGCAACTGGCAACGGGCCGGCAAGCGGACCGCGCCCAAGCCCAAGCCCATCCCGCGGCCCGGCAAAAAGACCGAATCAACAAAATACGGGTCCGAACCTATCCCGGTAAAAGACTTTGACAACTGGTGGAACGGGGCGAAGTAATGGCCGGTGGCAACGCGGTGGAACTGGCGGCGGCGTATGTGTCCATTGTCCCGTCCTTTGAGGGTGGCCGGGAAAAGATCGAAAAGGAACTGGTCCCCGACGCCGAGGGGGCCGGCAAAAAAGCCGGCGCAAAGTCCGGAAAGGGCTTTGGGGATTCCTTTGGGTCCGTTGCCAAAATAGGTGGCCTGGCCGCGGGCATCGGCCTTGGCATGGGCGTGGCGGACGCTTTCGGGGGGGCAATCGAAAAAGCGGACCTCTCGGCCAAGCTTGGGGCCCAACTGAACCTGACCCCGGAACAGTCCGCCAAGGCCGGCGCGGTGTCCGGCAAGCTTTACGCCGGGGCCTACGGCGAAAGCATGGGCGACGTTTCCGAGGCCGTGGGGTCCGTTATGTCTTCCATTGGTGGCATGGCGGACGCGTCCGCCGGGGACCTGGAAACCATCACGGCGTCCGCCATGAACCTGTCCGCGGCCTTTGACGTGGACGTTTCCGAATCGGCCACCACCGCCGGCATTCTTATGAAGACCGGACTTGCCGCCAACGGAACGCAAGCCATGGACCTCATAACGGCGTCCATGCAAAAGTTGCCGGCCTCTTTGCGGGGCGAAGTGTTCCCGATTATGGACGAATATTCCAAACACTTTGCCGGCCTGGGAATTGACGGCGAAACCGCCATGGGCATGATTGTGGCGGCAGGGTCCAACGGTGCCATTGGCATGGACAAAATGGGCGACGCCTTAAAGGAATTCACCATTAGGGCAACCGATATGTCCAAGTCCACGTCAACCACGTTTGACACCCTGGGGTTGGACACCCAAAAAATGACCAACGAATTACTCAAGGGTGGGCCGTCCGCCAATAAAGCAATGGGCGAAATTGTCCACGCCTTGCAAGGGGTAAAGGACCCGGCGGAACAATCCGCCCTTGCCCTGTCCCTTTTCGGCACCCCCCTCGAAGACCTGGGAACCGATCAAATCCCGGCCTTTTTGGGCATGGTGGACCCCATGGGGGACGCCTTTGGGTCCACCGCGGGGGCTGCTGAAAAATTCGGAACCACCCTAAATTCCGGACCCGGCACCGCCCTCGAAACCCTCAAGCGGACCGTGGAAACCACGTTCATGGCCCTAGCGGAACAGGCTTTGCCGGTCCTAACCCAAGTCCTGGACTTTGTGTCCAAAAACTCGTGGGTCCTGGGGGTCCTGGCCACCATCATTGGGACCACCTTGGTGGCGGCTTTCGTGGCCTGGGCTATCTCGGCGTGGGCCGTGGTGGCCCCGCTGCTGGCCAACCCGGTTACGTGGATAGTCCTAGGCATCCTGGCTTTGATTGCCGCCCTCATTTGGCTGGTTGCCAATTGGGATTCCGTGGTCAAATGGGTGACCGAAAATTGGGGCCCCATGGTTGCGTGGGTGGGTGAAATATTCGGCGGGCTCGGAAATTGGCTCAAAGAAATTTGGGACGGATTCGTCTCCTGGTTTATGGGCGTCCTAGGCGGATTCGCTAATTGGGTGGTCCAAATTTGGGATGGTCTGTGGAATTGGATAGGCGAAATTTTCGGCGGTTTCGGAAATTGGCTAAAGGAAATTTGGGACGGATTCGTCTCGTGGTTTATGGGCGGGCTTTCCGCTTTTGGTGCCTGGATAGGTTCAATTTGGACCGGAATAATTGATTTTGCCGTGGGAATTTGGAATGGCTTTGTTGGCTGGCTTTCCGGAATTCCCGGCATGATTATGGCCGGGCTTGCGTTCCTGGCCAACCTGGCCGGAATCGTGGGCGGCTGGTTCATGGATATGGCCACGTCCGCATGGAACGCCGCCCTCGGGCTGGTGGGGTGGGTGGCCGGTCTGCCGGGCATGATCCTTGGCGCGCTTGGCAACCTTGGCGGGCTGCTGCTGAACGCCGGGTCCCAAATCATGGACGGATTCCTAAACGGCCTCAAGGGTGCCTGGGGCGCGGTGACCGATTTTGTGGGCGGGATTGCGTCCTGGATTGCCGAACACAAAGGCCCAAGACGGGTGGATATGGCCCTGTTGGTCCCCGCCGGCGGCTGGATTATGGGCGGCTTTGTGGACTCCCTAAAAGCCCATATGCCGGACCTGCAAAAAGTGGTGGGGGACATTGGGACCACGCTACAGGTGGGCGTCCCGGATTCCCTGACCGTGGGGGCCATTCAATCGCCGGCACCCGCCGGCGGCTTTGCGGCCCCCGGGGACACCGCCGGACCCACGTATCAAATCGAAGTGAACAACCCGGCCCCGGAGCCGGCGGGCCGGTCCATTGCCGGCGCGCTTGCAAAGGTGGCTTACCTGGGATTGGACGGGGGCGAATAGGTCATGGTGGAAACATGGGCAATTGACGGGGTCCCGCTGCTTTCCCTGGCATCGGAAGTCCACCGGATTGACGATAAGTTGGTGCCCCCGGTCCGGGGCAAAGATAGGCAATACGCGTTCCGCCCCGGGGCCGGCTTCCGGCCCCGGGTGACGGATTCGCAAACCCTGACCCTGGGCTTATGGCTGCTGGGGCAGGACGGCCCCGGTGGCCGCGCCGATTGGGAGGGCAACTACGCCGCCGCGGAACGGACCTTGCGGCGGCTGCTGCGGCCCGATGCCGGCCAGGAATTCGACATAACCAGGACGTGGACCGATGACTTGGGAACGCATACGGCCACGGGCCGCGGCTTTGCCGGCGACGTCACCCGGGCCCGGGTGGGCCGGTACGCCGGCAAGGTGACCGTGGACATTGGCATGGCGGACCCGTTCTTTTATGGGTCCCCCGTTGTGGTCCCGCTGACCAAGGGCGTCCCGGCTGCGGTGAACAACCCCGGCGACGAGGCCACCACCGCGGTTTGGCTGGACCTGGTGGGGTCCCTGGCCAACCCCCAAGTGTCCAACACCACCGAGAGCCCCGCCGTTTGGGTCAAGGTGGGAACCGCCATTGCCAACGGGGATGGGGTCCTGGTGGATGCCGAATCCGACGCCGTGACCCGGACCTCGGACGGGGCCAACCTGATTGGGGCCCTGACCCATTCCGGGGCGCGGTCCTGGTTCCGCCTTGGCCGCGGCGCGTCATCGGTCACCCTGACCGCGGATTCCGGGACCGGGTCCGGGACCCTGTCCTTTTGGCCCGTCTACTACTAAACGAAAGGCAGGACCATGGCCGGCTTTTACCCGGACGTCCCGGGGCCCAAACTGGCCCTCGATAAGGACGGGACCCAATGGTTTAGGTACACGTCCGCGGCGGTTGGCACCCCGCTAACGTCCACCGAAATTACCCAAGTCAATGACTGGACCACGGGCGGACCGGACCCCGGTTCCGGCGGGTGGGTGGCTGCGGTCTTCCCCGAAAAAAGGGACCTGGCTGGGGTCAATGCCCGCGTGAACCAGCCCGGCGGCGCGCTCAATTCCAGTGTGGTGGTGGAAACGTCCACGAACACCACCAACGGAACGGATGGGACGTGGACCACCGCGGCCACCATCCTGGACGCTGAATTACGGGAAACGATAGCCGGCCCCAAGGGCCGGGCCATAGTGTCCATTGCGGCCCTGGGGGTCAAGGGCCTACGGGTCCGCATGACCGGCGGCAACAGCTTTGGCGGGCTGACCGTCCACGTTTTCGGCAAGGCCACCGCCGGCCAGTCCGTGGACCGCCTGGCCTTTTGGCATCCCACGTTAGACCAGGAGGTCACGGGCGCTTATTTGGATTGGGGCGACGTCAAGCGGAACACCACCGAAACGCGGACTTTCCGAATCAAAAACCTGTCCACCACCCTGACCGCCAACAGCCCCCGGGTTGCAATGGAAGTCCTGACCGACACCACCCCGTCCGTGGTGGGCCAACATGCCCTAAGCGCGGACGGGTCCACGTGGGTGTCCCAATACACCATGGGCAACCTTGCCCCCGGGGCCGTGTCCGCGGTCCTGTCCGTCCGGCGAACCACGCCGCTGACCGCCGCGCCGTCCCTTTGGTCAATGCGGCTATTCGCGGAAGCCACAACATGGAGCTAACAGGGGGTCATCATGGCCGGTAACTATCCGGACCCAACTACCTGGCGCATGGCGCTCGACCGTGACGGGACCGCCTGGTTGGACGTCCGGGACACGGGCCAGGTGTTGGACATTGGCGCGTCCAGTATCGCCGCTATGTCCAACGAGGGCGGCGGGTCTTACGGCCCGGCGGAACTTGGCGTTAGTGGATATTTGGTCCTGATTTTCCCGGAAAAGCGGGACGTGGACGCCATATTCATTGCCGCCCAATATAGCCTTTCCACCATCCAATACAGCCTGAACACCACCAACGGGGTGGATGGGACGTGGACCACGATTCCCGGGCCGTACACCATGGGGACCCTTGAGACGGCCTGGCGGACCGGGGTAATGGCGGAAACCGTCCTGGCCGTAAAGGCGTTGCGGTTCCGGCTGAACGGCTCGAGCCCCTGGTCCTGGGGGGTCTTTTCGCTGCACGTTTGGGGCGAAATCGCGCCGGCGGAAACCCCGGACCGGCTGGTCTTTTGGAACGCCGGGACCAACACCAAAATGGACCCGGCCACCCTGGATTGGGGCGACGTCCCGCGGTCATCGTCCGCGGACCGAATCGTCCGGGTTAAGAACATCAGTCCGGCCAAGTCCGCGGCCAACGTCCGGGTGTCTTTCGATATTTTGACGGACGCCACGTCCCCGGCCCCGTCCGTCCCGGGGCAATTCACGGCGTCATATAACGGCGGGGCCTACCTGGCCCAAGTGAACCTGGGGACCCTGGCCCCCGGGGCAATATCCGGGCCCATCACGTTGCGGCGGGTCACCCCGTCCAATGCCCAATATGGCCTGTTTGCCCCGCGGGTGTCCGCGGTGGCCGATTCCTGGACCTAACGAAAGGTAAGCCCCCATGGTTGCAATGGGAACGGCGGCGCGCCGGCTGTCACTGCGGGCCCACCTGGGGCCCGACAAACACGCGGACGCCCTGCCCAATCTGTACTTTGCCCTCCTGACCGGGGACCCGTTCGGGGCCGGCGCGGAACCAACGTCCACCGGCGGCTATGCCCGGGTGGCCAAGGCCAATGACGCCGCCCTATGGGGGACCATTGCCGCCGGCCAGCTGGCCGCGCCAACCCTGGCCGCTATCACCTGGCCGATTGCCACCGGCCTTTATTCCACCGGGGCCACGCCGCTGACCCATTGGGCGGCTTTCGATAATTCCGCCGGCGGGGTCCTTTGGTACGGGGGGCCCCTGACGTCTTCCATTGTGGTGTCCGGGGCCAATGACCAGCCAAGGCTCCCGGCGGGGGCCTTGACGATTTCGCAGACGGGATAGGTGGCCTAAATGGTGTTCATTGACGGGGCCGGCGGGACGGCGGTTTTTCCGGGGTTCACGGCCACGGCCACGGCGGTTACCGAAACCATGGACGCCGTCCCGGTTTCCCCGGTGGACACGGCCCGGGTTTCGGTCCTAAACCCCACCTTGGTGGCCACGATTTCCAACACGGTCCCGCCGTCTTCCGTGACCTGGCAAGTGGCAACGGACACCGGCTTTGGCTCCATCGTTTGGCAGACCACCCAAACGTCCGTCAATGACGGGGTCCGGTCCGCCCTGGTGGCCACCGCGCTGACCAACGCCACCACCTATTATTGGCGCGTCCGGACCGGCGACGCCGCGGGGACCACCTGGGGGGCCTGGTCCGCAACCCAAAAGCTGACCGTGGACTTGAACGCGGGCCGCGGCTATTTGGACATTTACGAAAACGTGGGCCGGGAAGACACCGGCCCCCAACGCGGGACCATGGACGTTTACGAAAACGTGGGCATCGAAGACCGGACCATCCTTTACGGCGTGGATTTCATGTTTGCCAACGTGGGCGTCCCGGTCCCGGCCAACGTCCCGGGCGTGGAGTATATGTACCTGGGGGACGTTTCGAACCATACCCCCACCCCCCACCTATGGTTCCTGGAACCGCAATCCGGACGTCCCGGGGACGGCATCACCATTGTTTGCTTTGGCGTGGGTGACCTGCAATCCACTTACGGCGGCGTGGTGGAGGCCAACTACGGCGGGACCGTGGGGTGGCAAGCGGTCCCCGCGGTGACCTGGCAGACGTTCCCGCCCACGGCCAACGCCTATACCGCGGCCCGGACGATTGATCCGGAAAACGGGGTTATTGATATGCAACATTCCGTGGTGGCCATTGTGGTGCCGGCTGGCCTACTTCCGCCCGGCATCCCCCTAAGAATCCGGACGGAGGGCCCCTAGATGACCACCCGCGTTAGTAATACCAAGTTCCTAACCGTCCTGCCGGCTGCTGGCCTGGACGGCATCGGTTGGACGGCAAGGGTCCTAAGTGAACGGGACTACGCGTCCACCATTGCCGAGGTCCGCTGGTTCGCCGGCATGGGCTTTACGGTGGACGCCAACGACGTGGGCGGGGCAACCATAACCCTGGACGCGGACGATGACCTGTTTTCGGGGTCCCTGCCCCTGGGGGAAACCACCCGCCTGGCGGACCAGGAGGCCCTCTGGCAAATCATGGAAGACGGCGTGGTCCGCTTTGAATTCCTGGCGGAAGACGTGGACGAAGACGTCATCCCGGACGGCGGCGGGCCCCGCCAAACGGTCATCAGTGGCCGCGGGACGGGGGCCGTCCTGTCATGGGCCCCGGTCCTGCCGGCAGGGATGCCCAACCCGTCCAGCATGGCCCGGGACTTCACCGCCTATCCCATGGGGGCGTGGGTCCAGTTGTTCACGGAAGCCCAAGCCGCCGGTTATTTGGGGTGGGTGTCCGTGACCTTTGACGGGACCATGGATTCCCAAGGCGAAGCGTGGGGCGGGGACCAGCAAGCCTTAACGGTTCAGGCAGGGGATAACCTGCTGGACCTGCTAACGCGGTGGTGCGAAGCCAACGAGTATGCCTGGCGGATGCTTCCGGGCTTCCGGCTTTTCGTCACCCAAGAGGCCGGCGTCCACCATGAAGACACGGTGGTGTTTACCCAATTCCGGGCCCAAGGCGAACATAAGCGGAAGATTACCCGCCGGGAACTGGCCAACGTGATTTATGCCGATTCCGGGGACAACGGCATTGCCTTTGCGGAAGACACCGCGTCCGCTACCAAGTGGCGCAAACGGGCCACGTGGATTTCCGCCGGCGACGCGTCCGACGCCACCGCCCGGTCCATGATTGCCAACACGTCTTTGTCCCTGGCCAAAGACCAAAAGACCTCGCGGTCCGTCCGGATTATCCCGGACCGGCTAGGCCGGCAACCGTTCGTGGACTTTGACGTCCAAGATTGGATTTCGGTTGAGGTCCCGGACGATGACGTGGAATCCGGGGCCCGCAAGGTCATGGGCCTGGCCGTGGACATTGACGCGGACGGCGCGGTGGAATACGAGGCCACCCTGTCCAGCCGGTTCGAAGTCCGGGCGGTCAAGACCCAAAAGATACTGGACAAATTGGGCGGGTCCAAGGCATCGGGGGACGCGTCCGCGCCCATCCCGGTTTCCAAGTCCCTGTCCGTGGTCAAGGTGGGGGACCTGGCGGACGTAGACCTAACGTCGCCGGCGGCGGGGTCCCTGCTGCAATTCACCGGGGGCCGGTGGGTGGACGTTGTGGCCAACCTGGACCTCCTGGCGGACGTCGAAACCACCGGGGCGTCCGCGCCCACCAACGGCCAAGCCTTGGTCTACGAGTCATCTTCCGGGTTGTGGAAGCCCGGGGCGGTGGCCGGCGGCGGCGGGTCCGGGGCGTCCCCCACGGTCCGGGCCACGGCGTCCAATTACAATGCATCCAACGCGGGGCCGGCCACCGTGGTGGTCCCGGCAACGGTTCAGGTGGGGGACCTGCTGTTGGCCTTTGTGGGCGGTGACTGGAACGTCTCAAACACGGCCATTACCGGGTGGACGTTCCTAGGGGCCCTGAACGGGTCCAACACGGGGGTGTCCGCGTTCGCCAAAATCGCGGTGGCCGGCGACGCCGGGTCTACCTTTTCCGCCACCATGGGCGGGACCGGCGGGTGGGACGCCTGGATTGTGGCGGTTCAAAATGGACACCTGGCCCGCGGCCAACAGTTCATCCAAAATGCATCCGCAACGTCCACCCTGTTGCCCACCCGGCTTTACCCGGTGGATTCCCGGGACCTGGTGGTCATGTTCGGCCACGCCCGGGCCCCGGGCAATAAGACCATCCTTTGGAACCTCGGCACCGCGGTGGCGTCCCGGACGGCGGATGCCGGCCACGCTTCCACGGTATGGGTGGCCACCGGCCAATTGGCTGCACAACCAACCATCAGTAACGCCGGCAACGCCGGGACGTCCGGTTACGCCGCGGCGGTCCTGGCCATTGGATAAGGGAAAGGGGGAACGGGTGAAATCAACCGAAGACGAGGGCATATGGCGGCTGGGGACCGTCCTACACGAGCCGGCGGCTATCAATGCCGCCCAATTCCTGGCCAACCTGGCCGCGGCCCTGTCCGGGGTCCTGGCCATGATGGGCGGTCTTCCCAACCTGCTGACCGCCACCATTGGGGCGGTTATGTCCGTGGGCGTGGGGGCAATCCTTTTTTTGGGCGGGACCCTGGGGGCCCTGGCCGTTCTGCGGGGCCTTTGGTGGCTGGAACGGATTTCCCTGTTGATAGTCGCCGTGGGGTGGGTGTCCCTGCTTCCGGCGGCTCTTGCCTTTGCCGCCCGTCCTGGGGCCAATGGGTCCATTTGGCTGGTGGTGGCCCTGCTGTTCGTGGCCCTATCGGACATTTTCAAACGTTACCGGCGCATTGATTGGGCCTATTTGGACCCCACCAGGTAAAGGGGGACCGATGACGCCCGAGATGATTACCGCATTAGTTGGCGTGGGTGGCCTGGGGCTCATTATCCCCAAGGTCATTGACGGTCTGTCCGCCTGGTTGTCCGGGCGGGCCAAGCTTGAAAAGGAAAAAAACCAAGGCGTCCTGTCGAAGCTGTCCGCCGCTGACCGCCGGGCCGAATCCGAGGCCGAATTCCGGCGGGCCCTGGAAGAATACGCCGGCGCGTTGCGGCTGCTGCTGGTCAATGCCGGCGTCCCGGTGGCATCCATTCCACCGTGGCCGGAACGGACCCACCAGCGGCGCTCCACGGACCCCAAATAGGTCCCCCCGCCCGACCCCCACCCAATCCCGGGCGGGGGTTTTTTCATGCCCAAGGAGGCGTCCAGCATGACTTACGAATCCATTACGGAATTTGATTCCACCTTTTACCATGACCGGTGGCCGGGTCATCAGTACCGCTATATTGCCATTCACTGGTGGGGGGACCCCGCCCCCGGCCCAACCTTTGACGGGACGGTCAAACACCTTTTGGTGGTGGGCGTCCAAGAATATGCGTCCGTCCATTACGTGGTGGAAGCCGGCAAGGTGGCTTGCCTGTTGGACCCGGACACCCAACTTAGTTGGGGCCAGGGTGACGGGGCCAACGGGGTGGGGAACAATTACGCAATCTCGATTGAACTAAACCCGCGTTGCTGGGATGGGGACTATCAGACGGCGGCGGAACTTATCGCGGAACTTAGGGCGGTCTACGGCCCCCTCGAGTTGCGGCCCCACCGGTCCTTTACCGCCACCGCTTGCCCCGGCAACTATGACTTGGGGCGGCTGGACCAGCTGGCCCACCAGCTGGCCAACGGCGGGGCCCCGGCTGCACCCGCGCCGGCACCCGCCCCGGCACCGCCGGCACCGGAACCAACGGCCCCGGAAGCCGGCGCGGACCCCACCCGGCTCCACTGGATTGTGGAACCAGGGGACACCCTGTCCAAGATTGCCGATTACTACGGCGGGCCGGCGGTGGGGGCCCCGTCCGCGGAACGTATCGCGGAATTTAACGGCATCCCGGACCCCAACGTCATCAGGGTGGGCCAGGTTATCTATATCCCCGGGCCGCTGGAATGGCGGGTGGACCCGGGCGACACCCTAACCAGCATTGCCGGCTATTACGGCATGACCGCGGAAGTGGTGGCGGCAAACAACGGCATGGACGTGAACGCCACCATTTACCCCGGCCAAACCTTGCGGATTATCGACTAGGGGGGGACTTGCCATGACCGAACAACCCATTACCCCGGCCCCGCCCGTGGTCCCCACCCAAGTGGCCCGTCCCTGGCGGGCCACCTGGCGGACCGTGGTTCAGGTGGGAATCCCGGCCTTTGCCATCCTGCTGGGCATCCTGCCGGAAGTCCTGGACGAAATCGTGGCCGGCATGGGTGACCACCTGCCGGCGGGTCTGCGGGCCGGGCTGGCCGGCGCGGCGGTGGTCATTACCGCGCTTGCCGGCACCCTGGCCCGGATAGCGGCCATTCCAAAAGTCAATGAGGCGTTGCGGCTGGTCCGGCTTTCCGCGGACGGCGGCGGGCCCCTGGCCAAATAGAAAAGGACCCCGCGTCCGGCCCCCTAAAGGGCTGGACGCGGGGTCCTTTTTTGGTGCAAGAAACACCCTGCTTATTTGGTTATCTTGCCCGGTAAGCATAACCGGAATTTGGGGACGCCCCGGCGGGGGCTGGGGGCGTTTGGTTCAGGTGGTCTCAGAGCCTGAACCAAACCCCGCCGGGACGTCCGGTCTAGGGGGCCCGGTGGCGGGCCTTGCGGGGCCGGCTGAACAGCCTAACCCACCAGGTCATCCACCGGTCAAAAAGGCCCGGGCCGGTCATAACCAGGACTCCACGATGGTGGCGTCATCACCTGGTTGCCGGTCCATGCGGAAAAGGCCCTGGGGGACGTTCTGCCGGGCTTCCGCCAACGTATCGGCCAACAGGGCTTGGCCGGGGTAAGTGTCGCCCCTGGCCACCACCCAAGGCCGGGTGACGTAGTTATCCGGGGCGTCCGCCGGGTGGGCGTAAATGGTCCAGATAACGAGGTCATCGTCAAAGCCGGCCACTTAGTCCACGTCCTTTATCCGGGACGGTCTGGACGCGTTCCATGCGTCGATAGTCGCCGGCAACCAACCCACTTGGCGGACCCCTATTTGGGCGTCCGGAGCCGGCAGTTTGTACCGGTTCAGGGTGTCGGTTTTTACCCCGATACGTTCCGCCACTTCCGGGCGGCTTAGATACCGGACCGGGCCTATTCCGCGTTTGGTTTTCATATCAAATCAGTTGCCCCGCCATGGGCTGGTCCATGGCCCGTTGGGCGCGGGCGGCGCGGTTCGCTTCCGCCTGGGCTTTGCGTTCCGCTTTGGCTTGGTCCTTTAGGTGGCGTTGGGTTTCATCGTAGAGGTCCAGATACTTTTGGGGGATGCGCCCGGACGGGGCGACTTCCCAACCCTGTTGGGCTATCCATTCACGAATGGCGAGGCGTTCCTTTGTGGACCTGCCCACCAACCCGTTGCCCGGCTTTAGCTTGCCCTTGGGGGCCGGGACGTCCCGCGGTTCAGTAGCCGGCACCGGAAGCGCGTTCATTCGCTTGGGCTGCGGCAACCGGGATTCGTCCACCTCGTTTAGTTCGTCATCCACCGTTATGGACCCGTCCAGAATCCGGGCCATGTTCCGGGCGTGGACCGAAGCATTGGGGGCCGATTCGGCATAAGCCAAGGCCCGTTCTATCCGGTTCCTAAGTTCCAATGAAGACTCAATGGACTTAGCCGCAATCGCGGACATTTGGTCTTCACCGCCCATAGACACCAACAGGTTATTGGCGGCTATCAGGTCATGGAGCTTAATCGTCATTCTGAACCACCACTAGGCGCTTATCTGACGGGGCCGGACGGCGAAGTGGGGCCCGCTTTGGAGTGTGGTAACAGATGGTTCCAATAAGCCCAACGGACACCCCGTAACGTTCGGCCAGTTGCTTGGCCGTGAACTTGCCGGAACGGTATTCCCGCATGATTGCTTGCATGGCACCGGCGGCAAGTTTCCGGGGCCGGCCCACCGCGTCATAGTACCTATCAACAGGCTCGTGGACGGCCTGTTCCGATTCGATTCTTTCCGGCTGTTCAGTCACTAGGCGGGGCCTTTCCGGGCGGGCGTTTCCATCGTGGTTGTCTGCTAATGCGAGGGTCACGGGGGTTTATCCTTTCGGTGGTCTGCGGCTTCCGTCTATAAAGCTACAGCACAATTAGACGGTTTCAGTTAGCAAGGTCACTATCTGACCGGGTCCGCGTCTTTCGCTTGGTCCGCTTGGTCCATGTTCCGGGCTAGGGGGTACAGGCAAGCGAGCATGACCGCGCCGGCCAGGACGGCGGCAATCATTTGGCCACCGCCGCGGCAATCATGGTCCGGGCCTGGTCCAGATTGAGGGCGATACCGTCCCCCACGTAGCCCATAAGCCGCCCGTCATGGTGGACCTCCTCGACCCACCAAACACTGTTCAGGTCTTCCGCCCGGACCTGGAAGTAACGCCCGCCGGCTTGGGTGTACCGGGTCCGGTAGGGGTTCTTTATGGCCGAATTCCACGGGGCCACCTGACTAAGCCGGATGCCGGCCCCGGCCTTGGGCGGCGCGGTCATCCGGGCCAAGACCACGTTGTCTTCCGAATAGATGACCGTCTCGCCGCGGCGGGTGTAGGTCCAGACCCGGGCCCGGTCCACGATGACGTCCGCGGCGTCCGACACGAACACTTCCCAATGGTGGGCCGCGCCGGACCGCTTGCCCTGGCGGAACGCTTCCACCTTGCCCCCCGCGGGGACCTGGTGGGCGGTCCCCCACCAGGTCACCACGGCGGCTTGCGCCTGTTCCCGGTTCACTTGGCCACCGGGGCCAGGTAGCCGGCCTCGAACCAAACGAGGTTATGGTAGGCCGTCTTTACCTGAACCATGACGGCCCCCTCGTGGCCGATAAGTTCCGTGGTGGTCTGGACAACGGTTCCAAACCGGTTTCCGTCATAGGTGACGGTTTCGCCGGCGCTAAAGCCGGATACCGGCGCGGCCACCATGGCCCGGACCCGGGCGTCATGGGCCAGCCATGCTTCCGTGGCCTTGCACCGTTCGCAAGTGGTCTTGCTGGTGTCCTGGTCCAAAAGGCTGTTGCGTTGGCCGAACGCGTCCGCGCCGCAAGCGAAAGTGGAACCGGGGTAAAGGGCGAAGTGCTGCATGGTGTCTCCTTGGCTGGTGTTCCTGCTGTTCGTCAATAGTTACACGTCTAGACGTGTATGGGAAGACCTACGGGAACACGGATTCACGGACCCACGGGAACCAGTAAACACGGGGGCCCGGATTTACGGGCATCCGTGGACCCGTGACCCCGCATAAAATCCATACGGGAATACGGCAATACGCCTTTACGGCAACACGTGACCCCGTAAACACGTAACCCCGTGGACCCGTGTTCCCGCATGAAAATGGCCCGTAACCACGGGGTTGCGGGCCTACGTGGTTACGGGCTTGGGCGATTATGGATATACGGGCCTACGGGCTTAGGGGTCCGGACGCCGGCCCGGGGCCCGGCCACCCCCGGCCAGGTCACCGCGGTGGGGGCCATTCCATGCCGCTGGGGCCCGGGCCGCGGGCCGGCACCGGGGGCGCGGCGGCGTCCTGCTGCTGGACCTGCCGGACGTGGCGGCGGTGCTCGGTGTCCTGGTCATCCCGCCGGCCCGTCAAGGGGTAGAACCACGCCCCACAACGGCATTGGGCCCCCTGCTTGGGGCCGAAGTACCGGAAGCCGGCGTGGGGGTCCTGGTCCGCCGCCATTAGCCCACGTTGTCCACTATGCGTTGGGCCACCCGGTCCGCTAGGTCCGGGTCATCCTGCAATTCCATGATGAGGGCCCGGAACACTTCCACGGTGGGGATTCGGACCTTGCCAACCCGGGCGGGGACGCCGTGGGCATCGGCAAAGGTCCGGACGTAGTCATAGAATCCGTGGTCCACTTCCACGGTCATTTTGACCGGGGCGGTTCGGACCGCCGGCGGGGCGGGCTGGTGGGCGGGCTGGTCCGCGGTGACGGCGGCAAGGCGGGCCGCGGCGTTGGTGGACTTGGTCATGGTGTCTCCTCGAGTAGTTGCATGGCTGCGGATTGGTGGCCGAACAGGGGGCCGGTTATGGGCGAGCCCATGGCTTGGGCCAGGGGTTCCCGGCGCGGGATTGCCACCTGGAACACGTGGGACCCGCGGGCGGTTAGCAGGTCCCGGGTTGCTTCCGTGGACCCGGCGTTGGCCACGGCCCGGTTTAGCAGGAACCAAACGTCCCGGGGGTCTTTGCCGGCGTCCTGAACGGCAAGCAGGGTCCGGGCTATCCGGCGGGCTTCCATGGTGGTGGGGCCAATGGGGATGACCACCAGGTCCGCGGCCCGCATGGCGGAATGGACTATGCCCACGGGGGCCCGTTCCGCTTCCGCTTTGTTCTGCGGGCTTACCCCTGGGGTGTCAATGATGACCACGTCATATTTGCGGCCAACGATTCCGGGGAGCCGGCGGTGCAAGGTCTTTTCCGCTAGGCCAATGGTGGGGATGGTCCAGTGGGCCAGTTCCGCCCATTCGGTTATGGATTGCTGCGGGTCCGCGTCCACCACGATGACGGACCGGCCAAGGCCGGCGAACGCGTGGGCCAGGTATGCCGCGGACGTGGACTTGGCGGTCCCGCCTTTCAGGTTGGCCACGGCAATGGTGAGGGTCATCGTCCGGCCAATGGGTTGGGGTTGCCGGCGCGGAACGCGGTTAGGGCGTCATGCATCCGGATGAACTGGAGGGCCTGTTGGCGGAACTGCGGGCGGTCCCATTCGGGCCATTCGTCTTGCACCATCTCGAGGTCCACGGCGGCTTCCCATGCGGCCAGGTATTGGGCCAGGGCTTCCACCTCGTCACGGGGCAGGTAGGGGGCGGGGGTGGTTTCGGGGCTATGAGGGGTAGTCATGGGCTGACTATATCCGGGCTTACGGGTCCCCGTAAACACGTAAACGTCCATAAATTAAGATTGGCCCCATGGACCTTTACTTTGACCGGCAGGGCCAACCGATGCCCCGGGACGCTTGGGTGGCTGCAAAGACCCGCGGCGTGGTCCACGTGGGCCTTGCGGACCTGGGGCGGGCCGGCAGGGTATCCACCATATGGCTGGGCCTGGATATGGGCGTGGGGCTGAATTGGGCCCCGCCCCTGATATTCGAAACCATGGTCTTTGGCGGACCCCTGGACGGTTTCGTCTGCCGGTACTACACCGAGGCCCAAGCCCGCCGCGGCCACCAGCTGGCCGTCCAGCTGGTCCGGAAGAATCGCCCAAGACCACTAATCCACAATGGCCGAAAATTCCGAACCGGCGATTTTTCGCGCCCGCGTTAACTTAGGTGAGGTACTAGATACAGTCTTGGGCTAGGTGGGTGGGTATCTAGTAGTCCGCTTTTCGGGGCAAGGCGGCTTGCCGCCGCGGCAGCGTGGGGGAGGCCCGCTAGGGCCGGGGGCCGGGCCCCCATCCCACCTTTGTAAGTGGCTGCACGTCACCTAACTTGGGTGGCACTCACCCCGGCGTCCCATCACGAAAATTCCGCGTCATCCACCCGTTACCCCGGCTTATCCGGGCATCAAATCCGGACCAGGGGCGGGGCCTAACCGCGTAAAGGCTGGACCACTGCAACGTGGGTTAGACCCCGGGATGGGCGGGGCCCCGGAATTTTGGGCATGACGGAATAGCCGGACCGGGCGGCGGCTTTGTCTTGGGCTGCTGGTGGGTGCCTGATTTTGGCAAGGGGGTATTACGGCGGGGACTTTCCATCCTTTCGGGGGCCATATTCGGACAATAAAAAAAGCCGGACGCTTGAACGCGTCACGGCTGAATTGTCCGTCCCCGCCCTATACCATAGGGAACAGAGGGCAGACGTTCGGGGCTAAGACGAACGTTCTAGCTTAGAAACCGTTCGGGCTTGCCGGCCCGGGCGGTTTCGCTTTTTGCAAACATATCTTAAGAATTGGGCCCGGCCAGGTATCCGACACGCCGGGGCCCGTCTCCACAAAAAAGACCCCCGGCGTCCCGCGCCGGGGGTCTTTCATGTTCTAGGATGCGGCCCGCAAGGTCCGCCGGTCCTTTAGCGATTGGATGACCACGGCGGCGGTTTCCAAGTCATCGGGGGCCAGGTCCCGCAAGGTGGCCACGATAAGGTCCAGCCGGTGGCCCCCGGCGTATCCGTCCGGGGTTATGCCGGCGGTGGTCATGGCGGCTTCCTGAACCACCTTTAGGGGCAGGTTTAGACCGTGGGACAACCGCTCGATGGTGTCCGCCCGTGGCATGTTGTTTTGCTTGGTGTTAGCTAACTGGCCAATCTTGGCTTTGGAAAGGCCGGCGCGGTTGGCAATCATTGAGTAAGAATCCCCCGTCCGGTCCTGGTGGTTCCGGATTAGGTCCGATAGCGTCAATGGCTTTTCCTGGTCCTGTTCTGCGGTCATTACGGTTGCTCCCTTTTGGTGGTCCATTTGGTCATGCTTGACGGCGTCCCCCTGACACCTAGGCCGAGTCTATAAAACATAGACGGTTGCGTCCAGAAATTGGCCAGCACCCTTAGCACGTCCCTCCGACATTAGACACCCCGCCGCCGCGCCCTGGTGGTTCGGAACGGACGCCACGCCGGATGGGTCCCTGGTGCCTTGGTCCTGACCTCGGGCCCCTGCTAACGTCGAAACGTCTAAAGAACTTAGACGGGGAACACGAAAGGTTTAGACGTGCCAATCCTGGAAGACCTGCCGGACCTGCCGGACGTCAAGGTGTACGTCCGCGCCCGGACCGCGCCCGGCGGCGGGGAAACCGCCCTGGCCGTGGCCATGCGGGACGCCAATAAGGGGGTCTGGAAGATTGAAAAAGAATCCGGGGTGTCCCACCAAACCGTCCAGAACCTCCGCAACGGCAAGGGCGGCATTGAACAACGAAAGGCCGCGGCCATTGCCGATGCCCTGGGGGTCCCCACGGGGGACCTGTTCGCCCACGCCGCTGACCTGGCCGGGGACGTCCTATGATGCCGCGGGGGTTGGGCGGGGTCCTGGTCCTGGCCGCGGAAGACTACCGAAAGGACCGGGGCCGGTGGCTTGCCGCCCGCAAATCCGGCCTAGGGGCATCCGATACCGCGGCAATCCTGGGGCTGAACAACTACCGGACCGCCCTTGACGTCTGGTTGGAAAAGACCGCGCCCGCCGCGCCGGCGGATGACGAACTATCCGAGGCCACCGCCTGGGGCCATATTTTGGAAGCCCCGGTGGCCCGCCGGACCGTCAAAAAGCATCCCCACCTCGGGAAACTGGTTCCAACCCCCGGGCTGCTGGCCCACCCCCGGCACCCCTGGATGCTGGCCACGGTGGACTATGGCCTTGCCGCCCGCGGGGGCCGGGACAACCCCGTGGTGGCCCTGCTGGAAGTCAAGACAACGTCCGTTCACAACTACCGGCGGAACTGGCTCGAGGGCGTCCCGCCGGCGGGAATCCAAGTCCAAGTCCAACAGCAAATGGCGGTAACCGGGATGGAGGAGTGTTGGGTCACTTGCGGGGTGGGCGGCGACGCCGGCCCCATGCGGCTGGCCGAACCGTTCCGGGTGGCCAGGTCTGAACGGGTCATAGACCAGTTGGTCCAATACGCCGGCAAGTGGTGGGCGGACCATATCGTGGCCGGCGTCCGGCCCGAGCCGGTCTTTGCCGATGCCGCCAAACTGGCCAGCCTTTACCCCGCGGACGAATCATTGGACGCCCTGACCCTAACCCCGGACCTGGAAGACCACCTGGCCAAGTACCTGGACGCCAAACGCCGGGCCCGGGAAGCCAAAGACGAGGCGGACCGGGCGTCCTACGCCATGCGCCTGGCCATGGGGTCCCGGACCGCCATTGCCGATTTGGACGGGGAAGTGGTGGCCAGGTGCAAAACCCAAGTCCGCCGGACCCTGGACAAAAAAGCGTTGGCCGCTGACCGTCCGGACGTCCTGGAAGTAGTGACCGAATACACCCGCCCCGGAACGCCGTTCCACGTCTTCCGGGCCAAAGATGAGGCGGAAGCATGACCGAACAGACCGGGGATGCCCTGGCCAACCAAATTGCTGAAAAGCAGGTCCAGCGCGGCGGGGCAACGGCCTTTGACTTGGTCAAGTCCATGGAGTCCGAATTCGCCAAGGCCCTGCCCAAACACGTCCCGGTGGAACAGTTCATGCGGACCGCCGTAACCGAACTTAGGCAATCCCCGGACCTGCAACAGTGTTCCGCGGAATCGCTGCTGGGGGCGTTCCTGACCGCGGCCCGCCTGGGGCTCGAGGTGGGCGGGCCCCTGGGGCAGTTCTACCTAACCCCGCGCCGGATAAAGGGCGTTCCGTCCGTGGTCCCCATCGTGGGTTACCGCGGGCTAATCGAATTGGCCCGCCGGTCCGGCAGGGTGGGCGCGGTCAAGGCGTGGTTGGTCTATCAGGGGGACACGTTCCGCGAGGGTGCCAATTCCGAACGGGGCCCGTTCTTTGACTTTGATAAGCAACCAGGGGACCCCACCGGGCGGGAAATCGTGGGCGTCCTGGCCGTGGCCAAACTGGCCGGCGGCGACGTCCAACACGTCTACATGACGTTGCCCGAGGTCATGGAACGCAAGGCCCGGGGGGCTGCGGGGGATTCCGGACCGTGGAAGACGGACCGTGACGCCATGATACGCAAAACCGCGTTGCGGGCCCTGGCCGGCGAACTGCCCCAATCGTCCGGCCTGGCCCTGGCCCGGCAGGTGGACGAACAGGTCCAGACCTTTATCCCCGGCCAGGTAGTGGACGCCGGCACCGGGGAAGTGGGTCAATGACGGCCCCCTACTATCAGGACGAACACGTAACCCTCTACCTGGGGGATTGCTTGGCCGTCCCCGAATGGCTGGCCGCGGACGTCCTGGTCACGGACCCGCCCTTTGGGGTGGCCTATCAGTCAAACCGGGTCAAGGGCCGGCCCCGGCAACCCGTGGCCGGCGACGCCACCACCGCGGCCCGGGACGCCGCCCTCGCGGCCTGGGGGGACCGGCCCGCCCTGGTCTTTGGCAAGTGGTCCGTCCCGCGCCCTGCCGGCGTCCGGGCCCGCCTGATTTGGTCCAAAGGGGATGACCCCGGGATGGGGGACCTGACGTTCCCGTGGGGCAATTCGGAAGAGGAAATATACGTCCTGGGGGCCGGCTTCACCGGCAAGCGCGGACCCAATGTCCTGGTCCACCGCAAACCCCCCGTGGGCAACCGGGACGCCCACCCCACCCCCAAGCCCGTCCCGCTTATGGAACGGCTGTTGGAAAAGTGCCCGCCCGGGGTTATCGCGGACCCGTTCGCCGGGTCCGGGTCCACCCTGGTGGCCGCAAAGAACCTTGGCCGGCGGGCCATAGGCGTGGAACTGGAAGAGCGATATTGCGAACTGACCGCCAACCGGCTTGCCCAAGGCGTCCTGGAAATCGAGGTGGGGATATGACGTTGTCCGCGTCCGTGGCCTATGTGGCCTTTATCCAAGCATCATGGGCGGTCTTATCCGTTGCCCTGCTGTTCCTGGTCCTGGCCATGCTGGTGGCCCTTTGGTTCCTGGCCGGCCTGGTGGCCATTGTCCGGGCCATGCGGTGGCCGGCATGACCGCCCGGGCCCTTGCCGCCGGCGCGGGGTTCCTGGGCTGCATCCTGGGGGCCAACTACGTGACCTCGGCCTATGGCATGGTCCCGGTGGGGTTCGGTCTGACCGCCACCGCCGGAACTTACTTTGCCGGGTTGTCTTTCGTGCTGCGGGACGCGGTACAGGACACCGCCGGCAAGCGGTGGGCCCTTGCGGTCACCCTGGCCGGCGCGGTCCTGTCCCTGGCCATTGCCGCCCCCGCCATTGCCCTGGCATCCGCCGCGGCGTTCGCCGTGTCCGAACTAACGGACCTGGCGGTCTACACCCCATTGCGCCGGCGCGGCTATATCCGGGCCGCGGTGGCATCCAACGCCGTGGGGGCCCTGGTGGATTCCGTGGTGTTCCTGACCGTGGCCGGCTTCCCCCTGCTGGCCTTGCCGGGCCAGCTGGTGGGCAAGCTGGTGGTTACCGGGGCCGTGGTGGCCCTCGTGGTGGCCGTCCGGACCAGCCGCCGGCGGGCGGTGCCGGCATGACCCGCCGGCCCCTGGCCGTCCGGGCGTCCGCCGGCCAAATGGAAGTCCACGCCCCCTTGGTCCACCGGTGCCCGTTCCGGGACGAGGTGGACGCCGGCGGGGTGGCCATTGTGTGGGAAGTCGAAACCCACACTTTCGAATTGCACTCCCTACGGGCCTACCTGGACGGGTGGCGGGACGTCTCCATAAGCCATGAAGACCTAACGGAAACCATCCGGGGGGCCCTGGCCGATTACCCCGGGCTGACCGTCCGGTCCGTGACCACCGCATGGGACACCGCCGGAATGGAAATCCAATGCTCTACCTTGCCAACCCCGCCGGACCCGCGGTGACCGCGGCCATAACCGCCGGGGCCCTGGGGTTCATTGACACCCCCGCCCAAGGCAACCGCCGGCCCCCCGGGGTGACCTGGTGCGCGGATAACGGTTGCTTTGGCAAGGGCTACCCCGGGGACGAAAAGTTCCTGTCCTGGCTGGCCCGGAACGCCGCGGACGCCGGGTCCTGCCTGTTCGCCACCGCCCCGGACGTGGTGGGCGACGCCGCCGCCACCCTGGAACGGTCCGCCCCGTTCCTGCCCAAAATCCGGGCGTTGGGCTACCCCGCCGCCCTCGTCGCCCAAGACGGTCTGGAAGACCTGACCGTCCCGTGGGATGACCTGGACGTCCTGTTCATAGGCGGGACCACGGAATGGAAATTGGGCCCCGCCGCCGCCGGCCTGATCCGGGAAGCCAAGGCCCGCGGAAAGTGGGTCCATATGGGCCGGGTCAACAGCCAACGCCGCTACCGGCTGGCCCTCGAGCGGGGGTGCGATTCCGTGGACGGGACGTTCCTAACGTTCGGTCCAGACGTCCTATTGCCTGAACTGTTGGGCTGGCTGCGGCTGACCCGGCAACCCCGCCTATTCGAAGATTGGGAGTCCTAATGGAACCACGCGCCCGCAACACTGACCCCGGGACGTCCCACGCCGCCGCCGCCAAGGTGGCCCCGATGGTTACCACGGTCCGGTCCCGGGTCCTGGGCATCCTGACCGCCGCCCCGGAAGCCCGGGACGGTCTGACCCATGACCAACTGATAGTCCTATACCGCAAATACGCCACCCGGCTTGGCTGGCCCATGGCGTCCGATTCGTCCATTCGGACCCGCTGCAACGAATTGGTCCGGGACGGGGAAGTGGAAAAGGTCCCGGACGGGGACGGGCGGTCCCGGTTCGGAAACGCCGCCCTCCTTTGGCGCGCCGTCCCCGTCCAAAAAGCCGGGACGCCTGTTGATAACTTTGTGGACGATGGGGATAACTGATGACCGAACAGCCGGCCCCCGTTCCGGTCCTGCCGGGGCAGACGGACATTTACGCCGCCCTCGATGGGTGGTCACTGCGGGTCAATGGTGTACCCGTCCCGCAAGGGTCCAAGACGTCTTTTCGCCATTCCAAAACGGGAAAGGTGGTCATGGTGGACGCCAATAAGAACTTGGCCGCATGGCGGGCCCTGGTGTCCGCCCGGGCCCGGTCCGCCTGGGGCGTGGACCGGCCACCCCTTGCCGGCCCGGTCATCGTGACGGCCCTTTTCTACCTGCCCCGGCCAAAGGGCCATTACGGCACCGGACGCAATGCCGGCGTCCTGAAACCGTCCGCGCCGGTCTACCCGGCAGTAAAGCCGGACCTAGATAAGCTGGTCCGGGCCGTTTTCGATTCCCTCAAGGTGGCCGGCGTTTGGGCGGATGACGCCCTATGCGTTGGCCTTGGCGGGACCGGCAAGTTTTACGCGGACGCCGTGGAACCGGGCGTGGCTTTGACGTTGGATTGGGGGACACCATGACCGAATGGGAAGACCAGGAGGCCCGGCTGTTGGCGGCGCATATCGCCCGGACGGCGGGCCGGCTGGAGGTCCTGGCCGAACGTTACGCGGAATTGCGGACCATGCTTGCCGCCGGCCAGGGCGGGAAGCCGGCAACCGAATTGATAACCCGCGGCCCCGCCGGCCCCCGGGTCCCCATCCGGGTGGAAGTCCTGGACACCATGGGCGAAATAGACCGGTTCCTAGCCCGGTTCCTGCCCCTGACCCGCGGGGCCATGCGCCTTGGCGTGGGGGCCGGCGTTTGGGCAATGAGCCCCCGGGACAACGGCGACGCCCGGACGGCCCGCGTCCGGTCCGGGCTGCTGTTCCTGGCCGGCGGGCTGGGGACCGTCTACGGGGAAGACCCGGCCTTGGGGGATGACGTATCCCGGGGGGCCTGGGAACTGGAACGCCGGGCCGGCTGGATATTCGGGGACCGGTCCCGGCCTTTCGCCCTGACTGAACCTTGCCCGGCTTGCGGGGTGCCGGCCCTTTGGGTGGTCCCGGAACGTATGGTCATTCGTTGCGGTAACCCGGCTTGCGGGGATACCCGGACACTTGACGCCGTTTTGCCGGTCCATATGACAGGGTCTAAATAGGCATTTACCGGGCGGGTATCCTACCCCGTCAACTCGATATAAAAAAGTCAGATTGACGCATAGACCGAACCGTCAAACGGCACTAAATTAACACGTAGTCTATAAATCGTAGACGGCCTAAGTCTGGGAGGGCTTGCAGTTATGGCAGGTTGGCAAATGCGGGCGGATGGTTTCGCGCTAGGCCCCGAAAGGGTGGTAAGTCTCGATGACCGCCGGGTGGTCTTGACACCGATTTGGACCGACGAGGAGGGGGTAAGTGTCAGTGTAGACACGGGCGACGAGCCCCTCCCGCCGGCCCTGCTGGAACGGGTGGCGGTGGGCATGATTCAACTTGCGGCCATGCCCGCGCCGGACTTCCGGCAACTTTCCGTTTCCTAACGGGCGCTTTTGCGCGCCCTGACCGTCTAAATTCACCGAACGGATAAGCCATGGAAAAAAGACGCCGGCGGGTCCCGGACTTCCACCCGCCCCACTGGTCCCCGGTCATGGCCGCGGTCCTGCTGCTGGTCCTGGGGGTCATCGTGGCGGTCATCCCGTGACCCGGCTTTACCTGGCCGGCCCGATGACCGGGCATCCGGAAAACAATTACCCGGCGTTCCATGCCGCCGCGGGCCGGCTGCGGCGGGCCGGCTTCCAAGTGGTCAACCCGGCGGAAGCGGACCTGGAACCACTGACCGGGTTGTCCTGGGGGGATTGGATGCGGAAAGGCATAACCCAACTGCTGACCACGGACGGCGTGGCAATCCTGCCGGGTGCCGGCGGGTCCCGGGGCGCGGCCCTGGAATGCAAGATAGCCCACGAACTGGCAATGCCCGTCCGGACCGTCCCGTGGTGGCTGACCAAGGCCGGCCAGGACGATTACATGGCCCGGCTGCTGGGGCGGTCATCCTGATGACCAACATGATGACCGCGCCGGGGTTCTTTTACCACGGCGGCGTCCCGGACTTACGCCCCGGGGACCTGCTGGTCCCGGGCCATTCCCGCCGCCACCATGACGGTTGCCCCTGGTGCCTGGCCCGCGCCGCCGGCGGGGCCCACCTTGGCCTTGACGGCCCGTCCCAACGCGAGGCGGTCTACTTTACGCCCGTCCGCCTTTACGCCAAGTTCCATGCCAGCCTTTACGGGCGCGGGGACCTTTACCGGGTGGAACCGGTGGGGGACCTGGAACTGTCCACGGAAGACACCGTGGAAACGTGGACCGCGCCCGCGGCCCGCGTCCTGTCGGTCTATGACCGCGCCGTCCTGCTAACCGATACCGAACGCCGCCGCCTGAACAGGCTTTGGGCGGATGCCGATAAGAAAAGGAGCCTCAATGGCTGACCAGGAAACCCCCAACCCGCCCCACGGCGAACCGGGCCACCAATGCGTCCATATTGACGCCACCACCGCCGTGGCCGGCGTCATCATTCGACCCCTCCCGGAAGACCACCCGGACGCCCCGGACGGCCACGTGGCCTTTGAGGTGGAAGCGTGGGCCAACGGGATGCCCAAACCCGTTTTGGCCAACTTTTTGCGGTCCGTGGCCGATTCGTGGGACGAAGACCACCGCGCCGAACTGGCGGAACTGAACTAATGGCCGGTGAAACCACCATCACGGTTATTGGCAACCTGACCAATGACCCGGAACTTAGATTCACCCCGGGCGGTCATGCCGTGGCCAATTTCACCGTGGCAAGTACCCCCCGGACTTTCAACCGGCAGACCAACGAATGGGAAGACGGGGAAACCCTGTTCCTACGGGCCAGCCTATGGCGGGAAGCCGCGGAAAACGTGGCCGAGTCCCTGACCAAAGGGTCCCGGGTCATCGTCACGGGCCGGCTAAAGTCCCGGACCTATGAAACCAAAGAGGGCGAAAAGCGGACCGTCATTGAACTGGAAGTGGACGAAATCGGGCCCTCCTTGCGGTACGCCCAAGCCAAGGTCCAGCGGATAACCAGGTCCCAACAGCCGCCCGGCGGCGGGTGGAACCAGGGCGGGGGCCAGCCGGCCAACCAGCCGCCCCAAGATGACCCGTGGTCCACCCCCGCGGGGGCATCGGCCAACGCCGGCGGATGGGGCAACGGGCCCGACACGGAACCGCCTTTTTAGGCCCGGACCGTCCAAAGAACATAGACGAAAGGGGCAAAGAACATGACCGAATGGATTAGGCGGGCCGAAAAAGCATTACGGACCGGCCAACCCCGATTGGCGGAACTTTATATGCGCCGCGGGCTTTCGGAATCGCCCGGGGGCCGGCTTTGGCTGGCCGGCCATGACGCCGCGGAAGCCTTGGCGGCTTTCGTCCGCGCCCTGGGCTTGGCCCTGGAACCATGGCAATGGGCAATCCTGGACCGATGGGCCCGGACCGGGGAAGTCCAAACGGACTTTGCCCTTGCCGGCCCATCCAAGGCCGGGGCCTGAACCGTGGACACGTTCCATATGGTTTGGCCCGTGGTGGATTCGAACCAAACCCGCATGGACCTTATGGCGGAAGCCCAAGGGGACTTGCGGGCCGAATATGAACTGTTGGGGCTGCGGCCCGTGTCGGTCCCCAATTTCAAGTTTGGCCTATGGCGGGGCAAGCCGGCCCTCCTGGCCACCGTGGCCGTGGTCCAGCTGCCCCAAAACCCGGAAGCGTGGGCCGGATGACCCCGGACCACACAACCCCGGAAGCGGAAGACCGCGCCGCGGCCAAGGCCGATAACCCCGCCTTGGCAACCGAAAGCGTGGCCAAGGCCGAAACCCGCGCCAACCAGGGGTGGCCCTGGCCGGTGTCCGGGGATGCAACCACCATCCTCCAGCCGGGGAAGACCCCCTGGGGCGTCAAACGGAAAGGCCGGCTCAAATGACCCGTTGCCACTGCTGCGGGATGCTGGTTTGCCGCCACTGCGGCCAGCCCATCGAAAAATTCGACATCGGATATTCCCACTACCTGACCGATGACGGCGGGCGGCGGTCCTACCGTAACCGATGCCTTGACGGCCACCAGGAGGCCCAACCATGACCGAACAGACCGTCTTGGTGGATTCGGTATCCGCCGCCCTGGCCGTGGACCGGCCCAAGTCCACCATTAGGGGGTGGGCCCACCGCGGGCTCCTGACCATTCACGGGCAGGACGCAAAAGGCCGCGCCCTTTACGATTTAGCCGAGGTTTACCGTGTCGCCGTCCGCATGGCCGGCAAAAAGGGGGGGAAGTAATGGACCTGGAACTAAAAGAACTGCTGACCGTGGCCGCGGCCCTGGGGCTCCTGCTGGGGACGTTTTGGCCGGCGTAATTGGGTGGCATGGCGAACAGGACGGGGGCCGGTGGTGGACGTCGCCGGACCTGTCGGTCACCCTGACCGAACGGGAAGCCATGGACGCTATCCACCTATTCGAACTGCTGAATTGGGACACCGTGGAAGCGGACCTAAAGCCCGGGGCCACGTCCCCGTCCGGGGAACCGCTGGACCGGCATAACCGCAACGTCCGGCTTGCCCTAATGGCCGAATGTTTGACCAACGCCCGGGACGCCAAGCCCGGAACCGGCATTGCCCTAATGGACAACCATTATTGGCGTCATGCCGTGTCCGCGCTGCTGGAGGCCCGGGACCTGGCCAAAATGGGCATGTTGGGCGGACCTGATGACGAATAGCCGCGCTGACCAGCGGGCCCGGTTCGCCAAGGCCCTGGAGGCCCACTACCTAAAGCGGTTCCGCCTGGACGTGGTGGCCATAGACCTGGGGGACGGGTGGGAAGTGCTGCGGACGGACGGGCAGGAACTAACCCCCATGGAAGCCCGGGCGTTCCGCCACTTCCGGGCCGGCTATAAAGTCATGGGCGCGGACGTCTAGGCCATGCCGGCCACCGGGCAATGGTGCCCCACCTGCCGGCACCGCCACGGCCCCGTCCGGACCGCGTCATGTTGCCACGTCCGTTGGGAACTGGTGGGGGTCTACTGGCGGGCCGTATATTGCGACTGTTCCGGACCGCCTAGACTGGCCCCTAGTAGGTCCCTCCCCGTGGGGCCGGGCGACTGAATAGCACCCCGGTTGAATGGCTGGAACGGCACCCCAAGACGGACCTATAGACGGGCCACCGGGAATTCTAGACACCCCGGTGGCCCGTTGCGTTTAGCCGGTCACGGACCGGATAGCGTCCATAAGCAACCAGCCGGCGCAAACCGCGGACACCAGGGAAGACACCATGGAGGTTTTATAGGCCCGCCGGGCCTTGCGGTGGTAGTCATTGGCCCACGCAATCAGCACCTCGGGCGGCGGGCCCTGCCGAATGATGACCCGGGCCCCGTCCCCGGCCCCGAATTCGCAAGGCCCATCATGGTTACGCGGGGCAAGGCAGGACGCTAGGCCCGTAAAGGGCAGGTCACGGGGCGGGGGCTTGGTGCAAGCCAAGTAATCAGGGGCAGGGTTAGACACGGGGTCAATTGTAGACGGCCAATAGACGGTCCGCGGTACGCTAGGCCCTACCACCTCCCTAAGTGGCATCCAAGGGCGGGTCCCTTGCCCGGACCCGCCCTTTGGGTGTCCGGACACCAAAGGACCCAACCCATGGCCGAATCGGCAAAGTTCATTCTCGAAGTCACCGCCGGGCTAATCCCGGGCCGTCCTGATGACGCATACACCAAGCGGTGGGCCATTACCGGCCAGGAATGGGCGGACCACCCGGAACCGTCCCACCTGCTGGCCGAAACCAACGGCAAGGCCCAAGGCTATGCCGCGTTGCTTATGCTGCAACCCGATTACCTGAATTGGGTACGCATGGATTGGGTCCTGGTCTAAATGGCCGTCCTGCCAAGTCCCGATTGCCGGGACGATAACCACAACAAATGCCCCAACGTGGGGTGGGACGAGGTGGCCGATGACGCCACCGGTTGCCCCTGCCATTGCCACCCCGGCCCCCGTTGCGGCCAGCCCCACGAGGCCCCCGCCCTGGCCTACCTTGGCCAATGCATCATGGGCCCGGACCATGACGGCCCCCACCACTTTGACGGACCCATAGACGGGACCGTCATATCCGTGACCCTGGGGGACGGATGGGAACGCATAAGCGCGGAAGACCTGGTGAACGGCGCGGACGTCCTGGAAGACCTGGGGCGGGCCATAGGCCGGCCCAAGGCGGACCAGTGACCGGCGGGGCCCACCGGCTGGAAGACCCATGCCCGCATGACCACCGGGAACGCGCCGGCATAGTCACCAACCAGCCCGGCAAGTATGACCGGACCCGCGCCCATGCCGCCGTGTCCGTCTGCGGGCGTCCCGAGTGTAGGGCCCGCGGCATGGCATGGGTCCAGCACGTGACCAAAGAACAACCCGTCTACATATCGGACGCCCACCGGCCACCGCCCGGCACCGAGCCCCCATGCTAGTAAGCAATGTGACGGATAACACGAGCGGTCATATCGTCCAGCTTGACTAGACGAGCCGGGGTAGTGAACACTTGGGGGCAGGTGGCACCGGTGGCTCTGCGGCTCCCGCTGACCACCACCGGCCACCTAGGCCCCCATAGCCCCATCCCCCAATCAGGGGCATTTGGGGGCCGCCCCAATCTTAGGGGGCGGCGCGGCTAGGGGTAGCCGGGGGGACATAGGCCCGGGTCATTCAATGGCCCGGGCCTTTCCCATGCCAAGCCCAACCAGGACCCCATCCCCCTGCCACCCCATTGTCCGGTCTATGCCGGGGCAGGGGGGTGGGTGCAACCCACCCGGGGGGGTACACCGAGGGGGGTAGTCCATGGCCACCCATGCCGGCGCGCCAACCGCAAGGCGGACCCAACGCGCCAAGCGATTAGCCCGTGACCTCAAGGCCCGCAAGAATCCATGTTGGCTTTGCGGCCTGGCCATTGACTACACCTTGCCGCCGGACGATGACATGGCGTTCAGCGTGGACCACGTCAAGCCTTGGTCAACCCATCCTGAACTACGGGAAGACCCGGACAACCTCGCCGCCGCCCATTCCCGATGTAACAAGCAAAGGGGCAACAAACCACCGCCTTTAGGGCTCGGTTTGCTGTCCCGGGAATGGTAGGGGACCCCCGCGCCGCCCAAATGTCAGTGGTGGGGGGTAAGGGGGTCAAAATCGCTGCACCCTGGGGCCCAAGGCCCCTTTGCCGGCAGTGATCTATCCCCCCCCGAGGCTTTACCCGGGGACGCGCGCGCGCGTGATTA
>Ga0308175_100000272_pt1 | contig 38694 bp, 29 predicted proteins | sample PhyCR1_3_FD_203893 | JGI IMG/M metagenome (GOLD analysis project Ga0308175, IMG submission 203893) | Soil microbial communities from UC Gill Tract Community Farm, Albany, California, United States - DLSLS.C.R1 | ecosystem: Environmental > Terrestrial > Soil > Agricultural land | place: USA...
AAACACGGAGGCTTTGTGATTAAGTTAGACATCATCAACGAGGTGGTTGGCCGTACCGGAATCACGAAGACGAAGGCAGAAATGGCCGTCGAAACCGTGTTCGAGACAATGAAGAAGGCTCTCAGAAGTGGAGATCGGATCGAACTGCGTGGTTTTGGGATTTTCAACGTGCGACCCAGGAAGACGGGGATTGGCCGGAATCCTCGCACGGGCGCTGAAGTTGCCATCCCTCCGGGCAAAGCGGTGCGGTTTAAGCCCGGGAAAGAACTGCAGACACTGCAGTAAAGCGAATGGCTAAACCGGGACTCGCGGACCGCATCCAACTTTTGGTCTCGAGCTCCGGAGAGAATACAGCCGAAGGGTACTTACACCCGCCTGTCCTGCGGACGAGTTTAGAGCACCGCCGCTGGTGGCTGCACATCCTCTTGCTCGGCCTGACTTTCCTGTCTACCACCGTCTTCGGATACGCGCTCGACCGCAGCTTCCGGATGGGTGCCTGGCTCAAGGACGAATTTATCTTCTCGGGCTACGTGCTTTTGTTTCACGCTGATACCCGGGTACTGGCCGGTTGCTCTTACGCGCTGCCGCTGATCCTTATACTTTTAGCCCACGAGTTGGGCCATTACATCACTTGCCGTCGATGGGGCGTGTCGGCCACGCTCCCATTCTTCGTTCCTTCCCCCACCCTATTGGGGACGGTTGGGGCCTTCATCTGGGTAAAGTCGCCGATTTACCGGACCAGAAGCCTCTTCGATATCGGGATATCGGGGCCGATCGCTGGCTTTGCCGTCGCGCTCCCATTTTTAGTAGCCGGGGTGGGGCTCTCGAGAACGTGTCCCGCAGGACAGGCGAACGCATCGTTTATCTTCGGGACTCCCTGGCTTCTACACCTGTTCGAGGCGATCCGATTCCCTGGCGTGCATGCTTCGGATATCTGCCTCCATCCCGTTGCCTTGGCGGCGTGGGCCGGTCTGCTTGCCACGGCCATCAATCTCCTGCCGGTTGGACAACTGGATGGAGGACATATTGTGTACGCGCTGTTCGGCAAAACCGTGCACGCGCTCTTCTCCTGGGGGGTCATCCTGAGCCTCGCCGTAGGTGGAATATTCTACTGGCCCTGGTGGTTTTGGGCAGTCGCCATGTTCTTCTTCCGCCGCCATCCGCTGATTCTCGATTCACAGCCGCTCGGAACCGGGCGGCGGCTCATTGCGCTCCTTGGGCTTGCCTTATTCGTTCTGTCGTTTTCTCCCATCCCAGTCCGAGTCGGGTGACGAACGCGGAGCTATGAAAATCTCGGCAACGATCATCACCTTTAACGAAGAACGCAACATCGCCCGTGTCATCGAGAGCCTTCGTTGCTGCGACGAAATCTTGGTTCTCGACAGTGGATCGAATGACCGAACGGCAGAGATTGCGACCAAACTCGGGGCCCGTGTTGTTGAGGCCTCGTGGAACGGATACGCGGCGCAGAAAAATATCGCGGCGGAGCTGGCCACGCACGATTGGATCCTGGCCCTCGACGCCGACGAAAGCTTGAGCGAAGCTCTCGAAGCCGAGATCTGGCATATCAAGAAATCGGGACCAAGATTTGACGGGTATACCGTTCCGCGGCTGGCGCAATACCTTGGGCGCTGGATTCTCCACAGTGGCTGGCATCCCGATCGCAAGGTGCGGCTGTTCGACAGAAAAAAGGCCAAGTGGGTGGGGACCTTTGTCCACGAATCGGTGAAAGTAGAGGGGTCGGTCGGCCATCTCCGGTCGAATCTCCTCCATTTCACCTGCAACTCACTGTCGGAGCACGTGCGGTCGATGGACCGTTACACGACGCTCGCAGCCCAGGAGATTGTCTCATTAGGAAGGCAGCCCAGCCTTGCGCGTGTCCTGTTTGATCCTTTGTGGACGTTTTTCCGCACGTACGTTCTCCGGCTTGGCTTTCTGGATGGAACGGAAGGTCTGATCATTGCCTACATGGCGGCGTTCTACAACTTCGTCAAGTACTCGAAGGCGCGGCATATGAGCCCCGGCCGGAAAACATAGGTGCGCGTTCTCCATATCGATACAGGCCGGGAGATGCGCGGCGGTCAATACCAGGTTCTGCTGCTCCTGAACGGCTTGCGCGAGAAGGGTCACCAATCGGTACTACTCGCATGTAAGGGTGCCCCATTGTGGGGGGCCGCTGTATCTGCGGGCCATCATGTCGCGCCCGCTTCGCTACCCGGGGTCTGGTACTGGTCAGGGCGCTCTGAGATTGTCCATGCGCATGATGCCCGAGCGCACACGCTAGCTGCCCTGGCATCTCGGAAGAGTTTCGTTGTGTCCCGCCGTGTGGCATTCCCTGTTAAGAGAACGTTCTCGTCACGGTGGAAGTATGGCCGGGCGGCAGGCTATCTTGCAGTGTCGGAGTACGTTGCAGCTGAACTGCGCAAGGTCCACGTTCCGGCGGAACGGATTCATATCGTTTACGACGGAGTAGCAGGGACAACCACGGCCGAGAACTGGGACCCAAGCTATCCCATCGTGGCACTGCAATCCCCGGATCCGGGGAAACTGGGCACGTTGGCGAAGAAAGCGGCTGAGTTGGCGGGTGTTGAGGTTCAGTTCAGCACAGACCTCCCGACCTCATTCCGCCGGGCGTCCGCATTTCTTTATCTTTCGGATTCCGAGGGGCTAGGATCAGGTGCTCTGCTGGCGATGAGTTTGGGCGTCCCGGTGATCGCGAGTAAGGTCGGGGGACTAGCGGAAGTCTTCGTCCATGGCTCATCGGGCTTATACGTCAGGAACGACGCCGAGGAGATTGCGAACGCCCTCGGCACACTTAGAGGGGATCTGGCGCTTGCGCTTCGACTTCGGACCGGCGGAATCGAACGAGTGAGAGAACGATTCAGCGCGGCAAAGATGATTTCAGACACTCTGGCCGTTTACGAGAGGGCGCTTGGCTGATCTCCCGCCGTCTTTCGTCCTGACACTTGCGGCTGTGTTCGGGCTCGTGGTGGGCAGCTTCCTGAACGTCTGCATTTTCCGCGTTCCGCGAGATTTGTCGGTTGTGCGGCCCCGGTCCTTCTGTACGTCCTGCGAAATGCCGGTCGCGTGGTACGACAACATTCCCGTCCTCAGCTACCTTCTCCTCAGGGGCCGATGCCGACACTGCAAAAGCTCGATTGGGCTGTCCTATCTGTTCGTCGAGATCACGACCGCCGTCACGTTCGTTGCGGTGCTCAGCATTTATGGAGTGTCTCTCGTAGCGGCGAAGTGGATCATCTACGAATGTGTCTTGATCGTTCTGTTTTGGACCGATTGGCAGGAGCGCATCCTTCCCGACGAGTTCACGATCGGAGGATCCATCGTTGGTCTACTCTTTGCCTTGGTAGTCTACGTGCCGAGTCTGTTCGGAGAAGTCTTCCTGAGCCAGCAGGGGTGGAGAATTGAATCACTTGCGAACGCCATCGTGGGAGGCTTATTTGCCTCGCTTCCGATGTGGTTGCTCGCACTCCTCTACGAGAAGCTAAGAGGGCGAGAGGGCTTGGGCTTTGGAGATGTGAAACTGTTGCTGCTACTCGGCACGTTTCTCGGCCCCGAGAACGCGCTTTCGGCTTTGACTGTAGGCGCCACGACCGGTGCTCTCTTTGGAATCACGATGGTTCTGCGAAGCCGCCAAGAGGGTTGGTCGTATGCTTTGCCGTTTGGCAGCTTTCTCGCGCTCGCAGGATATTTGGTCCCGTTGTTTGCGCGTTTGAGGTTAACCGGGATCGCCTTGCCGCCGACCCATTAACGGGCGGCCGAGACTCGTTTCGTACGGTACTATGGGGTTTTACCACGAATGAAGGAACTGCTTCAGATACTGAAGCCTGGTGAGCACGATTGGCGAATCGCCACTAAACTCGATCCCAAAAAACTTCCGGCCCATGTCGCCATTATCATGGACGGAAATGGCCGCTGGGCGAAGCAGCGAAACCTTCCGCGGATCATCGGACACAAAGCCGGAGTCAGTGCAGTTCGCACGACGGTGGAAACCTGTGCTCAACTCGGCATTGAGGCCCTGACCCTTTACGCTTTCTCCGTCGAGAACTGGAAGCGGCCTCGTCACGAGATTGATGGCTTGTGGCGATTACTTGTCGTATATCTTCGGCGTGAGCTGGCGACCCTTATGGACAACGATATCCAACTTGTCGCTATCGGACGATTGGAGTCTCTCCCCGGCTCTATCCAGAGTGAATTGCAGAGCGTCATGACAAGGACGGCCGGCAATCGCGGGATGCGGTTAAATCTCGCCATCAACTACGGCGGCAGAACGGAGCTCATCGATGCTGTGAACTCGATTCTGGAGAATGCGAAGCTCGAGGGCAATCTCGATTCACTGGAGATTACCGAAGAAGCGATTTCGTCCCATCTCTACACGGCAGGCGTGAAAGATCCGGACCTGCTCATCCGAACTTCGGGTGAAATGCGAGTCAGCAATTTTCTCCTCTGGCAGATTGCATATTCCGAGTTGTACGTAACGGACACCTTGTGGCCCGATTTCTCCAGAACGAATCTTCTCGAGGCCATCTTCGACTATCAGAATCGGGAAAGGCGGTTCGGGGGTTTGACGCGTTCTGGTGTTGTTCCTCCGGATACTCCCGGATTGTCACTCGATGAAGAGTTTTTCCCCTTACCGATCGCCTAGCGAGCCCGCTTAACTAAACCTTATGGTTCGCCTCCTGACAGCGTTGGCGCTGATCGTCCTTGCGCTTTACCTGATCTGGTTCGCACCTACCTCCGTTTTCATCGTCGCGGCTCTTACCTTTGGTTGCCTGTGCTACTGGGAATTCGGGAACCTTGCTGTCGCACATACGATCGTGCGCCCCGGATTCATCGGATTCCTGATGGGACTCTGCATCATCGTGTTCCCACACCACGCGTTTCCTGCTTGCGTGTTACTTTTCCTGCTTCAACTAACCCTGTTTCTTCGAATCTCTGATCTGCGAACCATCCTGCCCTCAGCAGCCGCTGTCCTAACAGGAGCAATCTATGCCTTTTCTCCCTGGCATTTCGCGGCGGAGTTGCGTCGAGTGACTCCTCATCTGCTGTTCTTTGCGCTGGCATTGAACTGGATCGGAGACTCCGCCGCTTATTATGCCGGGCGCGCATTTGGCAAGCACAGGCTCGCGCCGCGTATCAGCCCCGGTAAAAGTTGGGAAGGAGCGATCGCATCTGCGATTGCTTCTTGTCTGTTCGGGATTCTATATCTTTACTTCGCCGTGCCCCGAATATCTACAATCAACGTCACGGTCCCGGATCTCTCGTTATTCTTCGTGTGCACGTTATCGATCGCGGGGAATGTGGCGGGGCAACTCGGAGACCTTGCCGAGTCTTCTATAAAGAGAGGCGCCGGATTGAAGGACAGTGGCAACCTTCTGCCGGGACACGGAGGCATGCTTGACAGAATGGACAGCAGCATGTTTACACTGCCAGTTATTTATGCCATCTACAGCGTTTGGCCTAAATAAAAGCAGTTAGTATTTGTCACAATTCGCTCCTTAGTAGAACATCCTAACCATTTCTCACTAGCTTATTTTTGACTTAAGTCGGAAACCAACGCAGATAGACATTCATCTGACCTGTATAAGGTTGGTTTACGCAAAAAAGAGCATGAGAAATAAGAAATCATACTTAGTTACATTAGGTCTTTTGACCGCGGGATTAGCCCTTGGACAAAGCTCCGAGCACATGCCGGTGACTCTGGGATTGAAGGTGGGAATTCCCGTCACCGATATGTTCAGCACCTCCAATACCGGAGGACTTGGAACCGGTAATTCGACGGGTATTGCAGGATCGAATTATTCAAGCCATACGCCCCGTTACATCCTGGGCGCCAGCGCTGAGTTCCATATGCCGCTTCACCTCCGGCTTGAAGTCGATGGCCTGTATAAGAGAGGCGGTTACAACAATTCAATACCGCTTGGTGGCGGGACAGCTTACCTCCCCACGTCACTCAACTGGTGGGAATTTCCAGCAGTGTTCAAGTACAACATCGCGATGGGCCATTTCCGGCCGTTCGTCGACTTCGGTGCCTCCCTGCGACATATCTCGACCATCACTCAAACGGCTTTCATTCCCGGCAACTTCCAGGGGGTAATCTCGAATAACTCGGGCGATCTCCACAACCGCAACTCGTTCGGTGCAGTCGCTGGATTCGGCATCACGTTCAAAAAGGGTCCGTTTGAGCTGACTCCGGAAGCGCGTTATACTCGCTGGGCCAATCAGGCGTTCGCGAGCAATAATGGCGGCCTGCGCACCAATCTGGACCAAGGCGATGTCCTGCTCGGAATCAGCTTCTAAGCTGCTACACCATTGTTTAAGAGGGGAGAGCCTTTTTGGCTCTCCCTTTTTAGTTCAGTGAATGGTCCGAGTCTTCCGGTTCATATAGTCCATCAGCAGGTAGTTGCCCAGCGTGTACGGAGTAGTAAAGTACGCCTTACCTGAACACATTTGGGTTACCTTCTGCACAAACTGAATCAGGCCATAATCACTAGCCAGCATGAAGGTGTTAATCAGAATCCCCTGCCGCTTGCACCGCCCCACCTCTTCCAGTGTTTGACTGATGACTAGAGGGTCGAGCCCGAAGGCATTCTTGTAGATGCGCCCGTCTTCAAGGGTGAGAGCGGACGGCTTGCCATCGGTAATCATGACAATCTGCTTCATGTCCTTGCGCTCTTGTGCAAGTAAGCGCTGGGCCAGAATCAAACCGTCTCTCGTGTTTGTATAGTAAGGCCCGACCTGTACCCTCGCGAGGTCTGAGATGCGCAGTTCCTCGGCGGAGTCATGAAAGAGCACACAACGTAGGCTGTCACCCGGGTACTGCGTCTTGATCAAGTGAGCAAGAGCGAGCGCAACCCGTTTCGCGGGCGTGAACCGGTCTTCCCCGTACAGAATCATGCTGTGACTGCAATCCAGCATCAGGACAGTTGCACAGGAACTCTGATACTCAGATTGATGGACATGCAGATCGGAGTATTCGAGGTTGAGCGGCATCGAGAGACCTTCGCGCTGCAGAGCCGAAAAAAGCGTTTGGCTGACGTCGAGATTTAGAGTATCTCCAAACTCGTAAGGCTTTGCGCCGCCGCTCGCATCGATGCCGGTGGCGAGATCGCGAGTGTCATGGGCGCCAAAGCTCGATTTACCGAGAGAACCCAACAGGTCCTTCAACGTCTTGAAGCCGAGAAAGTCGACGGCCTTATCTGTGACCTCGAATCGCACTTCACCCTCTTTACCGTCCTTGCCGCCTACACCCGGAGCGTCCGGCGGCTGCTGCCCTTCCCGATCAATCAATCCGGACTCTTCGAGTTTCTCGACCAGCCGGTCCAGCAACTGCTCGCGCTTTTCGGCTGACATCTGCCCGAGACGCTCCCGCATGGCTTCCAGTTGCTCAGGGTCAAACAACTCCCCGCTTTCGAGTGCCTGTTCGATGGCTCGTTTCAGCTGTTCGAGCGTGTGTTGATTGAACTCAGTCGCTTGAAAATAAGGGTCCTGAAACCCGCTCTGCAAGAGATAGTCCGATAGAGCGCGGAGCAAGTCCTCCATCTCAATGCCGAGATCTTCTTCTGAGAACTTGGTGTAGGAGACCTTTCTCATACTCGCTCCGCCTAGTTCAGATTCCGCCGGCCGCCGCCTCCCGCGTTGCCGCCACCCCGGCGAGCATCGAAGCCGCGTCTTCCGGATTCCTGCTCCTCACGGAATCGCTCTTCACGAGAGCTCCGATCGCCGGCGACAAACTCCAGCTCTTCATTCCTGCTAATCCGCCTGTGTGAGTACAAGCCCTCCAGGACAAACTCGCCCGCGGCCGCGCGCATGGCATCGCTTTCGCTCACACCTAAGCCCAGCTTGCGGGTGGATTCAAGCAGATCCTGAATCTGAGACAACTGCTGCAGCAGTTCGGACGAGGACATCGACTCGTCGAGTTTCAGAGCTCCACCGAGCTCAAACCATTGCACGATCTGCCGGAAGTTGACACCATCGAAGTAGGAATTGAAGACCTTGCCAACGGCGTTTCGAATCAGCTCGCGGCCGATCGCGTCTCCGCCCTTCAGTTCGCCTTCATATTCAAGTTCCAACTTGCCCGTGATGGAAGGCAAAGCGGCGTAAAGGTCCAGGATGCGCGGGACAGCTTCCGATTCTTTGGTTCGAAGCGCGCGGCGCTCAGCGTTAGACACAACATTTTCGAGAACCGTGATCGGAAGTCGCTGAGACACACCGGACCGTTTGTCGATGCGCTTGTCTTCTCGTGCGAGGAAGGCCACCTGTTCGATCACCTCACGGATGTATGGAGGAACTTGGACCGAAACCGGGGACTGCCGCGTCGTCCAGGCCTCCTGCCTCGTGATGTCCATGCCATGACCTACCGAAAGCGGATAATGCGTTCGGATCTCGCTTCCAATGCGATCTTTCAGCGGCGTGATGATTTTGCCGCGCGCGGTGTAATCCTCCGGGTTTGCCGTAAAAACCAGCATTACGTCGAGCGGAAGCCGTACAGGATAGCCCTTGATCTGGATATCGCCTTCCTGCATGACGTTGAACAATCCCACTTGCACTTTGCCGGCGAGATCAGGCAACTCGTTCACAACGAACAAGCCACGGTTCGCTCGCGGCAGCAGGCCGAAGTGCATCGTCAACTCACTCGCAATATCCTGGCCCGCACGTGCGGCCTTGATCGGATCGATGTCGCCGATCATGTCGGCGATGGTTACGTCAGGCGTAGCCAACTTTTCGACGTAGCGTATCTCGCGATCCATCCATGCGAGCGGGGTTTCATCCCCGAGAGTCGCGACCTTTTCACGGCATCTTTGACACAGCGGGCGCAGCGGATGGTCTCGTATTTCGCATCCGGCGATATAAGGCATCAGGGGGTCCAGCAGGCTGGTCAGCATGCGAGCCAGACGTGTCTTCGCCTGACCTCGCAAGCCCAAAAGAATAAAGTTATGCCGCGAAAGAACAGCATTGACGACCTGAGGGATGACCGTGTCGTCATATCCGACCAAGCCTGGAAAGAGCATGTCGCCACGTTCCAATTTCTCCAGCAGATTCGACCGGAGTTCTTCTTTCAGAGTTCGATCGAGGCGAAACTGATGAGCGAAGCTGCTGGTGCGGAGTTCGCCAAGCGTCCGCGGCAACTCGGGAGTTTGCATGGAAAGTGCGGTAGGTTTCAGTCACAAGTCTACCAGCGAATTTTTGAAGCCCAAACCACCGACGGTGTTCATGCGTATTCCGAGTGTGATATGTTCTCGGGTCGTGAAAGAGCGGGAACTGAATCCGGCCGATTATCCGCTGCACTGGCGGCAGCTTCAGCAGGTCGGCCTCAACGCCTACGAGGCACGCTCGTACCTGGTGCTGATGGGGCATCCCCGTTTCAAAGCACTGGAGCTGGCGGCCAGGGCTCACGTCCCGCGTCAAAAGATCTATGAGGTCCTGGACAGCCTCGTCGAGAAGGGGTTTGCTCAAGTCGTACAGGAAAAAACAAAACTCTTCTCCGCGGTGGATCCAACTTTGTCCATTCCGGGGTTTCTGGCGCGTCGAAGCAGAATGCTTCAGAACGAGCTGGTCGAACAATCCCGGCTGGCGAGCAGCCTTATAGAGGATCTGAAAACTTCCTATAAAGAGGGCCAGAGCGGGAGGGGCGCGCTGGACTTCTTAAACCTGGTCACCGATCCGACTCAGACCGGTATTCACTACCGAAGGATGTTGAAGGCGGTTGCTTCTACTTACGACGAGTTCGTTCAGCCGCCCTTTGCCGTGAACGCAGTCGAGGAACATCTGCTCGAGAACGCGGCCGGTCGCGGAGTGCATTGCAGGCTTCTCGTAGATACCGCACTCACCGATCGGGAGGAACGCGCCCGGTTCGGCGGGCTGGACAACGACTCCGGAGTCGAGGTCCGATTCCTGGATAATCTTCCTTTGAAGCTTGCGCTGTTCGATGTGACGGCGGGACTGATCGCTCTGCCGGATCCGGTCCAAACGAAGCCGTCGTGGACATCGGTAGTCTTCGAGCATAAGGGCTTCGCGGAAGCGATGTCCGGCCTGTTTGAGAACTACTGGTGCCGCGCCCTGCAAAGGATCGCGTCATAGCAGCGTCGGCTATTCGCCCCGAACTTTCAGCAGCACGTCGTCCCGATCGAGGAATTGAATAGCCCGCATACCGAGCACCTCGGCGCCCTGCACGTTAGCGATACGGTCATCGAGGAACAACGTGCGCTCGGGCGCGGTTCCGATGCCTTCCAGGCACTGCTCGTAGATCACCGCGTCGGGCTTAACAGTGCCGACGTCACAGGAAAGCGTCACGTGATCGAAAGCATCCAGCCGGTCAGTGCTCGACCGCAAGGCCAGGCCAAGATCCGCAGGCATGTTCGACAACATCGCAACCCGCTTCCCTGCCCGCCGGAGTTCCGCCACCCACTCCCACATCACGGCGTCGTATTTCATCCAGCTTTCCGAGTCGCGGTCCGTCAGATCCTGGATCTGCTCGGACGTCAACTTGACGCCGGCATTTGCAGCAATCTTTTTCCAATAATCCGGGCCGGAAACTAAGCCCTTGTCGTACTCGTCCCGCTCTGCCCAGTACAGTTCGGTGAACTGTTCAGGGGGGATGTTCGCAACAGCGGCCATGGCGGCCTGATCTTTCTCCGTTTGAGGAAAAACGAGGACCCCACCGTAATCAAAAATGAAGCCGTCGAATTCGCTAACGATTGCCATCAACCAGTTGTTCCCGTCTCGAGCGAATCTCGCGAACGGCGTAGATCCGGCGTCCCTGACTCTCGAAATAAGTCCGCATCAGCACTTCCCCAATCAGGCCGACACAAAAGAGCATCAGACCTGCGAACCAGAGCATGGCGCCGGCGATGAGCAAGGGCCCATGCTCCGCGATGATGTCGTGTCCCCAGATCTTTTTGAGCAGGATACCGAAGAGAATGACGCTGCCCAAGCCGATTCCCGCGAGTCCCCATTTGCCGAAGAAGTGCATCGGACGAGTGAGATAGCGCAGGAGAAAGCCGATGGTGAGGATGTCGAAGAACACCCGGAAGGTCCGGCTCAAGCCGTAGTGCGACGCGCCATTCGGCCGTTCGATGTTCTTGATTGGGACTTCGATGACCCGGGCCCCGTAGAAGCTGGCCAGCGCCGGTATAAACCGGTGAAGTTCGCCGTAGAGATTAACGTCTTTCAGCACTTCCGATCGATAGGCTTTGAACGTGGTACCAAAGTCATGCAGGTCCACGCCCGACGTTCTCTTCATCAGCCAGTTCGCAATCCTGGAAGGGATCTTCCGCGTTACCGCATTGTCGACGCGGTTCTTTCGCCATCCGCTCGCGATATCCCACCCGGCGTCGATTTTTTCCAGCAGGAGCGGAATGTCTTCAGGATCATGCTGAAGATCGCCGTCGAGCGAGATGATGACGTCGCCCTGTGCCTCGTCGAAACCCGCCGCCAATGCCGCCGTTTGCCCGAAATTCCGGCGTAGCCGCAACACCTTGAGGTGGTGATCTGTCTCGACAAGGTTCGCCAACAGATCAAAACTCCGGTCGGTGGAAGCATCGTCGACGAAAAGGATCTCGTACGGTCGATGGATCGCCTCTAGAACCGCAGTAAGACGGTCGTAGAGCGGGAGTATTGCCGGCTCCTCATTGTGAATGGGGATGACAATCGAAAGCATTGGTTTGGGTATTACCCCAGTGTAGCTAATGGTTTACGATCCTAGGAATTTTCCGGGGAAGCCGTGATCCGGCGCCCGGGGAGTTGATAAAATGAAGATACAACCACATAGCAGGTAAGCCTTTTGTTTTGCAATAGGTTGCATTCCCTTACCCGCCCTAGGAGTTATTTTTGGCAGATCAAGAAGTGCCGCCGGGAAGTCTGTTCCCGCCGGGCGACAATACACGCCTGATCCCGATCAACATCGAGGACGAGATGAAGCGCTCGTACCTCGATTACGCCATGAGCGTGATCGTCGGCCGGGCCCTTCCCGATGTCCGGGACGGTCTGAAGCCGGTTCATCGACGCATCCTGTTCGGCCTCCATGAGATGGGGCTGCACTATAACCGCCCCACACGTAAGTGCGCCAAGATCGTTGGCGAAGTGCTGGGTAAGTATCACCCGCACGGCGATGCGCCGGTTTATGACTCGTTGGTTCGAATGGCGCAGCCATTCTCGATGCGGTACCCGCTCATTGATGGGCAAGGGAACTTCGGTTCGGTGGACGGTGATCCCCCGGCGGCGATGCGGTATACCGAAGCCCGCCTGGCGCGCATTGCGGGCACTCTGCTCGAAGACATCGACAAGGATACGGTCGATTTCCGGCCGAACTATGACGACAGCGAGCATGAGCCCGAGGTACTGCCTACGAGGGTGCCCAACCTGCTCGTCAATGGCTCGTCCGGGATCGCGGTGGGCATGGCGACGAACATCCCGCCTCACAATCTGCGCGAGATCATCGACGTCACCGTTGCGTTGATTCAGGATCCGCACCTGTCCATGGCCAAAGTGCTCGAAATGGCGCCCGGGCCTGATTTCCCCACCGGCGGCTTCTTGCTCGGCCGGCAGGGCATTCTCGACTACTACCTGAAGGGGCGCGGCAGCCTGAAACTCCGGGCCAAGGCGGCTATCGAGAAAAGCGGAAAAGATCGGGAGGCGATCATCGTCACCGAGATTCCGTTCCAGGTCAACAAGGCCCGGCTTCTGGAGCACGTCGCTGCGCTTGTCTCCGAGAAGAAGCTCGAAGGCATTTCGGATGCGCGTGACGAGAGCGACCGTGACGGTATGCGCATCGTCTTCGAGTTGAAGCGCGGCGAGCAGGCCGAAGTCGTCTTAAACAACCTGTACAAGCAAACGCAGATGCAGGTGAACTTCGGCGTCATTATGCTCGCCATCGTCAACGGCCAGCCCCGCGAACTGGGCTTGATCGATGTGGTGAAGCGGTTTATCGAACACCGCATCGACGTCGTTCGCCGCCGCACAGACTACCTGCTCCGCAAGGCGCGGGAGCGCGAGCATATCCTGCTCGGATTCCAGAAAGCTCTGGACCATCTGGATGAAGTGATTGCGTTGATCCGCGCCGCCGGAAGCACCAGGGAAGCCCATGAGCGCTTAATCGCGCAGTTCGAGTTCTCAGATCGCCAGGCGAAAGCGATCCTTGAACTTCAATTGCAGCGCTTGACCGGCATGGAACGGCAAAAGATCCTCGACGATCTGGCCGAGATTCAACGGATGATCAGTGAGTACCTCGAGATTTTGGGATCGGAGAAAGTGCTCAAGACCTTAGTCGTTAAGGAACTCCGCGATGTTCAGAAGGAGTTCGGGGATGAGCGGCGGACTCAGATTATCGAAGATGCAGGTGAGATCCGGCTCGAAGATCTCGTTCAGATGGAGGATGTAGCGGTTACCGTTTCCCGCGGTGGATATTTGAAACGAACATCCGTTGACACCTACGCGCGGCAAACTCGCGGCGGGAAGGGCCGGATCGGGATGGGCACGCGATCAGAAGACGTTGTCGAACATCTTGTGATTGCCTCGACCCACGCTTACCTGCTCATCTTCACGAGCAAGGGACGGGTGTATTGGCTGAAGATCTACGAGATTCCCGACGCCGGCACGACCGGAAAGGGCAAACATATTTCCGGGCTGATCAATCTTCAGCCGGACGAAACCGTCAAGGCCTTCCTGCCTGTGAAGGATTTCGTCGATGGCAAGTACATCGTGATGGTGACTCGCCAGGGTGTGGTCAAGAAGTGTGCCCTGACCGAGTTCGACAATCCGCTTTCACGCGGGATCATCGCGCTCGGGTTGGACGAGGGTGATGAGCTCCTTGGGGCGACCATCACGAGCGGGGACAACTTCATCTTCCTCGGATCTCACGAAGGCATGGCGATCCGGTTCAATGAGCGGGATGTCCGTCCTATGGGTCGCCAGGCGCGGGGTGTTCGAGCCATGGATCTCGAAGAGGACGATTATCTGATCGGGCTTGAAGTAGTCGAGAAGAGTGGTCTTATCCTCTCGATCTCCGAGAACGGTTATGGAAAACGGACATCGCTCGAAGACTACCGGCTCACGAGCCGGGGCCGCAAAGGCGTGATCAACATGAAGACGACGGCGAAGATCGGCAAGGTGGTTGCTGTTCTTTGCGTCAGTGAAAAGTCGGAACTCATGATTATCACGAAGGACGGCAAAATTATCCGGCTGGAATCGGGACTCATTCGGCAGGCAGGCCGTTCAACCCAGGGCGTTCGGCTGGTCCGGCTGGAAGAAGGCGATCAGGTCGCTGCCGCGTCGGTGATTCCGGAGGCTGAGACCGAAGAAGGTAAGAACGGTGACTTGCCGCTTCAGTAAGGCAGGTTAGCGTCCGTAAGAAGGCGGTGCCGGTGAGCCGGTGCCGCCTTTTCTATTTTGGGGCCAAGTGCTAGGGTCGGCCGCATCGGGCGAATACTATCTGGGCATAGGCATCGAGACCGCCTTGCCGGCCCCGCGCTCAGCGATCCAGAGAGTATCGCCTGCAGGCTCGACCCCGGTCGGTGTTTTCAATCCTTCTTTGATCACAGTAACGCTTGCTTTGTCTCCATTCACCGTGAGGGCGGAGATCTTGCCGCTGCCATTCTCCGCAACGAAGAGCTTGCCATTTGCCGCGCGCATCCCGTCGGGTCCCTTCACCGGCTGGTCCATCCAGATGTCCACGGGTTGCCCCGCCTTTCCGGAACTATCAACCGGAATGCGGTACAGATTGTTTGAGATCACGTTGTTTACGTAGAGCGTTCCGTTCAGGAAGGTAATGCCGTCGATGCCCATCAGCGCCCGATGCTCCAGGAACAGCTCCGCGTTCGAAGCACCAGGCGCGAGTTTATAAATTCTGCCGGTCGCCGTGTCCGTAACGTAGAGAGCCTTATCCGGACCGATCGCGAAATCGTTGCACGTCGTGTTGTCTCCTGGCAGGTTCCAGCGGAGTTTTTGTGCGCCACTGGAAAGGTCGAACCCTCTCAGCGCGGTGTGTCGCTGTACGGGTGTGGTCCCTGGCACGGGTGTGAGCTGGCAAGTCCACAACGTATTCGTAGAGGCATCGGCCAGCATACCGAAGAAGAACGTCCCCGGGCCTTGGTCGCTGGCATCAATAAACTTCTGGACAGACGAAGAGTCGGGGCGAACCTTGTAGACAAATGGCGTGCTGGCGCTGCCGACGATCAGCACGCCCCCGGGCGCCACGGTTAAACTTTCCGGCTGCGATTTTGCGTCCGCAATCAGAATGTCAGCAGCTGACGCGAAGCCCATCGCCAGACCAAAGCAGGCGGCGAGGCGTCCAGCTCTCGAGATACACATGGTCAAATCTCCTCAAAGTCAGTGTCAGGTCGATCGGTGATCAATTACAATGTGGCCGGTCGAAAGAAGTAACGGAACCATGTTTGCACGGCCCCGATCGGCATTCGCAGCACAAATCAGCTCTGCCCGGTCATCGGGAAACGTCACCGTGCCGTGCTTCTGTAACCCGAAGCTCACAGCCAACTCTGTACCTGCAGACGAGGCGCAACGGGCCTCGCAAGGAGAGTTCCAACAAATGAGTGAAACATTCGTAAGGACGGCAGATAAGGTGTTTGCAAAACACTCCGAAGCCGACCTAGATGTCCATACGACGCCGGCATACCAGGCGTACCAGCTTCTGCATGCCGCGTTTATGGCGGCTCCCATACTGGCCGGTTTAGATAAATTCTTCCACTTGCTCACAAACTGGGATATGTATCTCGCCCCAAGAATTGCGGCGCTGTCGCCAATTGGTGGCCACGGTCTGATGCTGGTGGTTGGCGTCGTTGAGATCGCGGCCGGCGTGCTTGTAGCAGTACGCCCGCGGATCGGTGCCTATGTGGTCGCGGCGTGGCTCGGAGCGATCATTCTCAACCTGCTGCTAATCCCCGGCTTCTTTGATATCGCGCTGCGTGATTTCGGGCTGTCGCTCGGCGCGTTGGCTCTGGCTCGACTTAGTGCCCAGTATGGACCTGGCACTGGCGAACATCTTTAAAAGTGTGACTGCGCATGCCGCCTCTTGTCGTGGGCGGCATGCGCAAGAATCTACAACGAAAGCAAGTACTGGACTAGATCCTGCATCTCCTGGTCACTTAGGTTCAGGTTCATGCAAGAGTTGTAGTGGTTCACGACATCTCCCAAAGTCGCGAAGCGCCCGTCATGGTAGAAACCACCTTTCTGATGGGTGAACAGGCCGGCTAGAGGAGATGTGCGATAGCGATGGTCCGGAGCGCGGTCGGCTTGGAAAGAGTCAACACAGACCTCTTCAGGTTTATGCATATTCCAGCCGGGTTCCGTCCAGAGGGGTTCAACGTGGCAGCCGTTGCAGCCGGCCTTGCCGCTAAAGAGTTCGTCGCCGCGTGCTGCTGCCGCTGCATCGAAGTCTCTTCCCGCCACCGGTTTCGGCGCGGGGATTGAGAGTTGATAGAAGTGCAGCGCGGGAAGAGTCTTTGTGATGCGATCATCGTCGGGATCGATGTGCGGAAGATCGCCGAATCCGTTTGCCGCTGCAATGGGGAACTGCATTGCATCATTCAGGCGTGGATCGAAGAAGCGGCCTTTGCCGTGCATCTCAAGAGTGGCCACGAATGCGTTCCAGTGTGTCACTGAGCCCCATCCGGTCCAGGTATGTAAGTTCACACCGGCAAGCCCAAAAGCCGGGGGGATTAGAGTTGCCGCGGTTTTTCCGTCCGGACGAAATCCCTTGCCATCGAGAAACAGTTCGGCGTCAAACTTGCCGGGGCCCCACGCCCCTAGTACGGTGCGAACGGTGGGTACATCCACTTTGAGCAAATCGGCGACTGGCTGGAGATTGGGCGCGAGTGAGACGATTGCGCCGACGTTCAGGTCGCGATTAGCCCTGGCGTCGAGCCGGCGTCCTATGCCGGGAGCCACCACGTCGTCCACCGTCGAGTGGCAAAGCGCGCATTGTATTCCGATGGATTGAAGGGATCCTGAGTTGTCGAAGAATCCCGTCAGACCGACAACGGCCTTGGCCCGCAGCAGCGCGACCGTTGTCGCCGGGTCGTCAAGGTTGACGGCACCCAACGCTGCGAGAGCGCGTGCCCGCAATCTTTGATCCTGCCGGGAGTGATCATCCCGTCCCCGAAAGTGATCATCATCTAATAACGCGTCAACGTCTACTTTGAGACCTACAGCCAGCGCGGTGTTCGGACTGACTCCGGGACCGACGCCGCCGAGTTTCACGCCCTTTATAGCGTTGTGGAGTTGCAGTGTGCCGCCCCAGAACGCTTCATCGCCGAAGGTATCGAACCTGAATGTGTGTCTCCCTTGGGAAATCATCCTGGCCGCGTTTTCGAGCACAGACGGACGGTCGTTGGACTGCTGGTCCTCATCCGAGGCACGCACCCCTCTTGCCGTACCGGCCACGAAAACGGCGACCGTAATCGCGAGTAAGCATCCACCAACGGAAAAAGATAATCGTTTGTACACTCGCACCTCTCCTTTCAGCGGTACTGAGTAAGAACAGGGTCAGGGGTTTCAGGATGGGCGGGTTTGAGTTGTGAACTTTCTGTAAAAACGATCGGCCAGCCTGGCCGCTCGGCTGACGTTATACTGCAACCAACGCACCGCTACGCCGCAGTGGTGCCCAGCTACAAATATGTGGATTGTCAGGCTGGCTCTTGGCCGCCCTTATACCTTCGTCGTCATGGCCATTCTGATAGCCATTTTGGGCAGTACGGCGATTGTGACCATGCCGGTCGATATCTTCCCTTATATCGATATCCCCGTGGTCAGCGTTCTGTGGATTTATTCGGGACTTTCTCCGGAAGAAGTTGAGAAACGTGTCGTGACCGGCTTCGAGCGCAGTCTCACGTCAAACGTGAACGACATCGAGCACATCGAGTCACAGTCGTATAACGGGTACGGCGTCGTCAAAATCTACTTTCATTCCAACGTCAAGATCGATATGGCGGTCGCCCAGGTCACCGCGACCATGCAGACGGCCCTGCGCCAGATGCCCCCCGGCATGTTCCCCGCAAATGTACTGAAGTACGATGCGGCAAGCGTCCCTATCCTCCAACTCGGACTTTCGAGCAAAACGCTTCGTGAGCAGGAGATCTTCGATCTCGGCAACAACTTCATTCGCACTCCCCTGGGGACGGTCCAGGGTGCATCCGTGTCGTATCCCTTTGGCGGAAAACAGCGCGCGGTTATGGTCGATCTGAACCTGGACGAACTCTACGCGAAGCAGCTTTCGCCGATTGACGTCTCGAACGCTCTGAACAACCAGAACCTCATTCTGCCTGCCGGCACCGCCAAACTGGCCAAGACCGAATACCAGGTACGCGTGAACAGCAGCCCCATCGTTCTCAACGACCTTAATAACCTGCCCATCAAGACTGTCAACGGCGCCACCGTTTACATGAAAGACGTCGCCCAGATTCACGACGGCTTTTCCGTTCAGAACAATATCGTCCGCACGAACGGCTCGCGAGGCGTTCTCATCACCATTACCCGAAACGGCCAGGCGTCAACGCTAGCCATTGTAAACGCGGTCAAAGCGGCGCTCCCGAGAATCCTCGCCAACGTGCCGCGCGAGCTGAAAGTCGTCGCCCTGGCCGATCAGTCCATCTTTGTACGCGCATCCATTCGAGGCGTCGTCCGGGAAGCTCTCATCGCGGCCGTACTGACCGGGCTGATGATCCTGCTCTTCCTTGGAAGTTTGCGCAGCACGCTGATCGTTTGTATCTCTATTCCACTGTCCATCCTGGCCTCGCTTTCGATACTGAGCTTGCTCGGTCAAACGATCAACGTGATGACTCTCGGCGGACTCGCGCTTGCCGTCGGCATCCTGGTCGACGACGCCACTGTCGAAATCGAAAATACGCATCGCAATATCGCGATGGGAAAACCGCTGATCCGCTCGGTGCTTGACGGCGCTTCCCAAATTGCGGTGCCGACATTCGTTGCCACTCTCTCCATCTGCATCGTATTTGTACCTGTGCTTCTGCTGACCGGCACGGCGAAGTATCTCTTTACGCCACTGGCTCTTGCCGTCGTTTTCGCGCTCGCCGCATCCTATCTGCTCTCGCGCACGCTTGTTCCTACGATGATGGCCCACCTGCTCGGGCCGGAGCTGCACCTCTACCAGGAGCCGCAGGATGGTGCACCGGTTCGGCGCCCCGGTCTAATCTGGCGCGTGCATCATCTCTTCGATGCTCAGTTCGAAAAGCTCCGGTTCCGCTACATGGGCCTACTCGATTGGGCACTCAATCACCGCGGGCCTTTCCTGACGGTTTTCTCCATCTTCTGCCTGCTGTCTTTCGGGTTGATTGCCTTCGTCGGCGAAGATTTCTTCCCCGATGTTGATTCGGGTCAGATGCGACTCCATGCCCGCGGGCCGGCCGGGTCCCGCATCGAGGAAACAGAGATACGATTCGCTGCGCTTGAACGCGAAATCCGTTCCGTCATCCCCGCGAATGAAATCGAGACTCTCATTGACAACATCGGAATCCCGAACAGCTGGCCGGCAATCGCGCAAGGCGATATTCCGACCATTTCTGCGGCCGACGGTGAAATTCTCATCTCATTGAACAAGGAGAAGCACGGCTCTACTCGCAACTATGAAGTTCTTCTTCGTAAGAGGCTAAGCGAGAACTTCCCCGACATGACCTTCTTCTTCCAACCGGCGAACATCACCAGCCAGATCGTGAACTTCGGCCTTCCCGCACCGATCGACCTTCAGGTTGTCGGCCGCGATGCGGAGGCCAACTATGAGATTGCTCGCCGCCTCGCCGAGCGGATCTCTCGCATACCAGGCGCAGCCGACGTACATGTTCACCAGGTTGTGGCTCAACCCGAGTTGCAGCTGAACGTCGATCGGGTGAAGGCTTCGCAACTCGGGCTCACACAACGGGATGTCACAAGCAGCATGCTGATCTCGCTGAGCGGCAGTTCCACCGTCGCGCCCAACTTCTGGATGAACTGGGCCAATGGCGTCAGCTACAACATCGGCGTTCAAACGCCCCAATACCGCATCAATTCGCTCGATGCTCTTTTGCGTACGCCGATTTCCGTTTCGTCTAACTCTCAACCGAATGCGACAGCCACGTCCCAGGCCGGCGCTGCCTCAGGCACAACTGCCTTCGTCGCCGCCGCCCCGAATGGCTCGTCGCAGGCTTACGGGAATCCGGGCGCAATGCCCGGCACTACCCAATTACTCTCGAACCTCGTCAGCGTCAAGCGCGCCAACACTCCTGTGATCGTAAATCACTATAATGTGTGGCCGGTCTACGACGTCTATGCGAATGTGGATCGCCGTGACCTCGGTGGAGTCGGACGGGACGTGGAACGCATCATGCGCGAGGAAGAAACCCATCTGCCTCGCGGCACTTCGTTCAGCCTGCGTGGACAAGTCGAAACCATGCAATCTTCCTTTTTCCGCCTCGGACTCGGCATGGTGTTCGCGGTCGTTCTCGTCTATCTGCTGATGACGGTTAATTTCCAGTCCTGGCTCGATCCCTTTATCATTCTCACCGCTCTGCCCGGCGCGTTGGCTGGAATACTATGGATGTTGTTCGTGACCGGCACAACGCTCAGCGTCCCTTCTCTGATGGGCGCCATCATGTGTATCGGCGTTGCCACTGCCAACAGCATTCTAATCGTGACGTTTGCCAATGATGAACGCGCAACGATCCCTTCCGCCCGAGCCGCTATGCTTTCCGCCGGTTACGCGCGTATGCGTCCGGTCATTATGACCGCAACAGCCATGATCCTCGGGATGCTCCCAATGGCACTCAGTCTGGGCGAAGGTGGCGAGCAGAACGCCCCGCTCGGTCGTGCGGTGATTGGTGGCCTCCTTTTCGCCACCGTCACTACACTGTTCGTCGTGCCCATTATCTACAGTTATCTGCGGACCAATCCGCCGGTTAATCACGAACACCGCCTATTAGAGCGTGAGCGTGAAGCAGAACTGTATCCGTCGTAGGCCGCTCGATGCGATATAGCGAATCCGATCTTCCCCGTACTGAAGAGACATCCGAGAGCGAGGAGAGTTTACGTCGGGAGAACGAAGAGTTGCGGCGGCAGCTCCAAAGTCTGCGCGCGTCCTCTCACACGACGTCAGGTGTCCCCGGGAAGCTATGGCGTCCTTCACGCCTCACGATTTGGGCCTTGTGCCTGTTCCTCTTGATGCTCCTGGTGATCGCCTTTTTCGCCGGGTATCTCCCGTCGCACCGCCGCACTTTGGTCATAGCGGATGAAGCGCACGAACGTGAACAGCTTCTTCCGCGCGTCGCAGTGGTTAGGGTCACTCGCTCTTCGCACGAGAGTACGCTGCAATTGCCAGGCAACATCCAGGCGATTACCGAGGCCCCCTTACTCGCGCGTGCCGATGGGTACGTGAAGGAGCGGCTCGTCGACATTGGAGATCACGTCCACGCCGGCCAGAAGCTCGCTGTCATTGAAGCGCCTGAATTAGATGAACAAGTCAGGCAGGCTCAGGCCGCCGTGCAGCAGGCCCGGGCTGCTGTCGACCAGGCGAATGCAAATGTTCAGCAGGGTCGCACGGATCTCGAACTCGCGCGTGTCACAGCGAAGCGCTACGCCGATCTGGTGGGTAACGGTTCCGTTTCTGTCCAGGAAAGCGACCAGTACCAGGCTCAATACAAATCTAAGATCGCAGCCGTGAATGCTCTCGAGCAGGCGCTGGCCGGCCAGCAGAGTGCGGTGAACGCAGCTCAGGCAAACGTTGCGCGGCTTGAGAACATGCAGGGCTATCGCGTTGTCGTTGCGCCATTCGACGGCGTGATCACGGTGCGTAATGTCGATGCGGGTGCTCTTGTCAGCAGCGGTACGACCCTCCTGTTCCGGATCGCGCAAATCGGCACCCTGCGGACCTATCTGAATGTTCCACAGACGAATGCCAGTTCCGTCCATGTCGGCGATGCCGCTTCGCTAACTGTGTCCAACCTCCCCGGGCGAACATTCAGCGGGGCTGTTGCCCGCACCGCGAACGCGCTCGACCCGGCAAGCCGAACTCTTCTGGTTGAGGTTCACGTGCCCAATCGCGACCGCGTTCTCCTGCCGGGCATGTATGCACAAGTGCAACTGAGTACGTCTCGCGCAACTCCGCCCCTCCTGATTCCTAGCGACGCTCTCATGATCTCCGGAGCCGGCACCCAGGTTGCGGTCGTGAAACCAAACCATCGGGTACACTTGCAGACCATCGTTATCGGCCGCGACTACGGTGATCGGATAGAGGTGGTGAACGGGGTGCGTGAAGGCGATACGGTCGTCTCAGATCCTGGCGACATCCTGCATGAGGACACCCAAGTGGACCCGGTTCCGGCTAAGTCAAAGGCCGCTGGCCGGTAAGGTCGGCGCCAGTCCCGGGTACCCGCCGGATGCCGTATCGGATCGACATTTCTAATCCGAATCCCGGCGCGTTGGACATTCTCATTGAGCTGGGAGCGCTCGACCTCGCGCCGACTGACGGGGGAATGGCGGCCATTATGCCGGATGGCGTGACTCCGGAAATAGTGGGTCGCGCGTTGGGCGCTGCTGTGAGCGTGTCGGCTGCGATGGATCGAGATGAGGGCTCGGTCTGGATCCTGACACCTCGGAGTATCCGGATTGGGACCGTAGTGATCTCGTCGCCGGAAGCAGCTCCCGGCCCCAATGTGATCAGACTCAGGGATACCAACGCCTTCGGCACCGGGCATCATCCAACGACGGCCCTGTGCATTGAGGCTGTCGAAGAGATCTTGATGGGCGACCGCGTCGAGAGTGTGCTGGACGTGGGCACGGGATCCGGCATTCTATCGCTAGCGGCGCTGACATTGGGTGTGCCGCGAGCGCTCGGGCTTGATATCGATCCGCACGCACTCGAAGTGGCGGAGGAGAATGCCCGGATCAATCACCTGGAGAACCACTTACAACTCATCCTGGGCGGCCCGGAGGCTGTAACTGGCACGTGGCCGCTCGTTGTCGCCAATGTGCTTGCCGCACCCTTAATTGAGATGGCGCCGCTTCTCGTTCGACGAATTCAAGGACGCGGGCGGCTCATTCTTTCCGGGATCCCGTCCTCTCTCGAACCCGAAGTACGGAACGCCTACCAGCATTTCGGAATGCGACGGATCGAATCGCAGACGCGGGCCGGGTGGACAGCCCTGGTCCTTCAAGCTTCGTGGTAGAAGTGAGGCCAAAAGATGGACCGGCCAACCCGGCCGCTATACTTTTAGTGTGGCCACCCTCGTCAGCCTTCAGGCCAAGCCCATCGTTCACGATCCTGCGGTATTAGCGCGTAAGCAAGACGCGCTCTTTGCGATCCTGCGGTCCTTACGCCGGGTCATTGTGGCCTATTCGGGCGGCACAGACTCCGCGTACCTCGCATGGGCAAGCCAGCGGGCTCTGGGCTCCGACGCCGTGGCGATCACAGCCGATTCAGCCTCTATTCCCGCCTCGCACAAGCGTTTCGCCGAAGAGTTTGCAGCCGAATGCGGCTTTCGCCACGAATACATAGAGACCCACGAGTTCGACAACCCCGATTACGTCAAGAACGACAAGAATCGCTGTTTCCACTGTAAGGATGAGTTGTTTTCCTGCCTCGAAGCTTACGCGGCCGAGAAAGGATTTGAACACATCATCTACGGTGTCAACAAAGACGATTTGGGCGATTATCGGCCGGGCCAGAAAGCGGCCAAGTTGCATAGCGTCCAAGCGCCACTGGTGGATGCCGGCCTGACAAAAGCGGAGATCCGGGAATTATCGCGGCAAGCCGGGCTCTCTAGCTGGGATCGGCCTGCTTCCGCTTGTCTCAGTTCCAGAATCCCGTATGGGACTGCTGTCACGCCCCAAACCATTTCCGTTGTGGAGCAAGGCGAAGACGCTGTTCGCGCGCTTGGATTCAGGCAGTTTCGGGTTCGGTTCCACGGCGACCTGGTGCGACTCGAAATTGCGCAGGACGAGTTGCCGAAAGCCTTCACGCTGGAGAGCGCGGCAGCATTCACTCAGATTTTCAAAAAGCTTGGCTTTTTATACGTCACGATCGACGCGGAAGGCTATCGCCAGGGATCGCTGAACGCCCGGCTCGCGGAAACTGAGTTGCCCCGAGCTGACTCAGGAGCTCTTTTCGGCTGAGGTCGAAGCCGGTGTGCTCGAACTCGACGAAGACTCACCCGAAGAACTGGAAGTGCCGGAGCCCCCGTCAGGTTTCTTGGTGGAGTTGCCGCCGGAATTACCGCTTTTGGCGTAATCGTTTACATACCAGCCGCTTCCCTTAAACTGAAGGGCCGGAGCGGAAAGAATACGGTGCACCTTGCCGCCGCATTTTTCGTGAACCGTGAGCGGCTCATCGGAAAACTTCTGGATTACCTCAAACAAATCACCGCAATTTTCACATTCGTATTCGTAGAGAGGCATAATAACGCTCGATGTTAAAACTCGCTTACTTGCCCGGGCTCTTCTGAAGGATCGGATGAGCACCGTTGATCACGGGCCCGTCCGTCTGATTCATCAGCTGGGCGACGGTCGTTTTACCTGTCACTAACTCAATAGACTGTTTGAGAAGGTTATCTTCGACGGCTTTAGGGGCAGTGCCTGGGATCGGGTTCCCATCCTGATCCAGTTCCGGGCTGTTGTCGTTTTCAGCCAGTTGAACGGTGGGAACGACGCCGGTATCCTGGATGGCTTTGCCAGCGGGCGAATAGTACTTGGCGACGGACAGAATCACCGCACCGCCATCTTCCATCTGAATGGTTTTGCGCAGGCTGGCATCACCGAAGCTCCGCTCCCCGACCACCTGGGCCCGTTTATCGTCCATCAACGCGGCCGCGGCGATCTCTGCACCGCCGGCAGTGGAGCGGTTCGTAATTACCACCAGAGGCCCGGTCCACACTGATTCGTGTTCGTTTGCAACGAAATCCTTTTTCGGCGTTTTCTGGCCCTGGAGGTAAGTGATCTCGCCACTCGTCAGAAACAGATTGGCCAGGGCGACCCCGCGTTCCTGGTCTCCGGTCGAGCAGTGCCGCAGGTCGAGGACAGCGTACTTTGCCCCCTGCTTTCTGAGATCCTCAAGACTGCTCTTCACCTGAGCCAGCCGATTCGCCGCCAGACTCGTGACGTGCAGGTATCCAACCCCATCAGGCATCAGCTTTGATGTGACTTCGGGATAGGGGACATTGGTCCGGACGAGCGACAATTTCTGGGGATCGGGATTCTTGAGCCGGAGCACCGTTACCTCGACCTTCGTATTCGGGTCTCCGCGCAGGAGTTGTTCGGCGTACGCGAGCGGCATGTCACGCGTCGCGACATTGTTGATGCTCTCGATGAGATCGCCTGTCCCGATGTTTGACTTCTCGGCCGGCGAACCGGGCAGGACGTCCACCACCGCCACGTAGCCGAACCGTTTCGCAAGCACCAGACCTAATCCAGCCTTGGCGCTGTCCTCGCCCTTCATGAACTGGCGGTACTGATCGGCGTTCAGATAGCTGGCAAAGGGATCGACGGACTCGAGAAGCCCGTTGATCGCTCCAAGCGTAACGCTTTTCATATCAGGCTCTTCCACGTACTCCATCTTGATACGTTCAAGAACCTCGGTATATACCTTCAGGTGTCCGTAGACGTCGTCCGCAGCGACCGCCCGGCCGTTCCTTGCACCCAGGAGAAGAAAAAAGACGACACAGCTGGAACTACCCAGTACCGTCCACTTAAAACGATTGTTCATCAGAAATCCAGAGCGAGGCAGGGTTCAACTTGAGTATAGCCAATGGAACGTAGCTTTCAGCGCGTTCTTGTGGTATTTAAGCCGGATTACACCGACAGTTGTTCGAGATCCTGAGTCACCTCTACCTCGTCAGCGGCCGGACTGATAGTTAGACGTGCGGTGAAGTGGAATGTACTGCCTTCGTTTGGTTTGCTTTCGACCCAAAGGGTCCCGCCCATGATCACGGCGAGCTGATAAGAAATGGTGAGGCCTAGTCCTGTGCCGCCGTAACGCCGCGTAGACGAGGAGTCAGCCTGTGAAAACGCCTCGAAGATCGTACGTTGCTTTTCAGGGAGGATCCCGATGCCCGTATCCGTCACAGTGAAGTGCAGGTTGACCTCGCCGCCTTTGGGTTCCGTACACATCAATCGCAAAAGAATGCCGCCCGTGCTGGTAAATTTCAGCGCGTTGTCCAGCAGGTTGAGCAACACCTGCCGGATGCGGAGCGGATCTCCGATCAGATTGTCTGGTACGGAATCGGGGATTTCGGATTCCAGGGTCAGCCCCTTCTGCCGGGCCCTCATCTGAAGAGATCGGACGAGTTCCGCAACACAACTCCTGATCTGAAACGTCGTGTGATCGATGGTGAGTTTCCTAGCCTCGATCTTGGAGAAATCAAGGATATCGTTGATGATCGACAGTAGTGAATCCGCTGAGTATTTAACGATATCCAGGTACTCGCGCTGCTCAGCGTCGAGTTCGGTCATCAGAGTAACTTCCGTCATGCCAAGGATCCCGTTGATCGGAGTCCGGATCTCATGGCTCATATTGGCCAGAAATTCGCTTTTCGCCCTGCTTCCTGCCTCGGCAGCTTCTTTCGCGAGGATCAACTGCTCTTCTGTTTGCCGCCGGATGTCGATCTCTTCGCCCAGTGCTGTGTTGGCAAAGGTGAGTTCTCGCGTTCTTTCCTGGACGCGGAGGTCGAGTTCATCGCGTGACTGCCGTAGCTTCGCTTCACTTTCGCGGAGAGCGGATGTTCGCTCGTCTACGAGTTCGATGAGCTTCTGCTCGCGCATGGCAATCTGTTCCATGCGGATGCGGTAAGCAAGAGCACAAAGGCTTAAGATGCCGAGAGCCGCACAGACGAAAAAGACCTTTGTCTCGTAGAAATGAGGAGCCAACGTGATTGGCGGTGTCGAGCTTTGAGAGCCCCATTTATTCTCGAGTCCGACCTGAACCACAAAGCGGTATTCGCCATGCGGAATGTTCGTGTAGTATGCAGTGCGGCGGGTCCCGGATTCGATCCAGTCTTTGTCAAACCCTTCGAGCATGTAGCGGAACTTCAGCTTTTCGGGTACGAGGAAGCTGGGAGCAGTGAACTGGAACTCCAGACTTCCTTTGCTGGGAGGCAGAGAAAGCGCACTCGTCACCGGGTACTCATGGCCGTCCACTGACGCTCGCTCAAGCACGACCGTGGGGCGGATTGACTGATGTTCGGCGTTAGCCGGGTCGACAACGGCAACTCCGAAAGCGGTGGGCACGATCAGTTTGCCGCTTCTTGTCCTCCAGCCCGAAGGTTGAAAGCCGCCATTGCACTCCTTCGTTTTCATGCCGTCCGTGGTGTCGTAGTGCACGGGCGTGAGCACGACCTTCTTCCCGGAAGCAATGTCATTGAGCTGGCTTTTCACATAACGCGTGACACCTTTGTTCGAAGTAAGCCAAAGGTGCCCTAATTTGTCATCGAGTACGTTGAAAACGCCTTCGGAGTCCATCCCCGTGACCGAAGTGAAGTTGATGATCTTGCCATTGCGGACGAGATTCACTCCGCCGTTGCCCGTGGCCAGCCATAGCGAGTCATCATCGTCATTGCTGATGGAATAAATGATGTCGCTGGAAAGGCCGTCATGAGTGGTGTAGCTGTGAAACTTGCCATTGATAAAGCTGTTTAAGCCACCACCTGCGGTTCCGATCCACAGAACGCCTCGCTTATCCTCCTGAATACTCACGACGAAGTCGTTCGAGAGGCCATTCTTGGTGGTGTACGTGGTGAAATGCGAACCGTCGAAGCGGCTTAGACCAGCTCTGGTCCCTATCCAAACGCTACCCTGACGGTCGGCGTACGTAGCTATGATCAAGTCGCTGGGGATGCCGTCCTTCAAAGTGAATCTCTGAATGTTTCCGTCGCTGATCTTCGCCAGGCCGTGCCGGGTGCCCACCCAGATTGCACCTTTCGGATCTTGCGCAATGGAGAAGACGAAATTGTCGGGTAAGCCTTGAGCTTTGGTGAAAAACGTGTTCCGATCCCGTTCGCGCTTCACGAGCCCCTGGTCCGTACCCACCCAAATTGCGCCGTCACGATCCTCGAATACCGGGAGCACAGTGTTGCTCGGGAGACCATCTGCCGCCGTAATGTTGCTGAAGGTGGCCTGTTTCAGAACGGTCAGGCCCCGGCCCGCCATACCTGCCCACAGATTTCCTTCATGGTCTTCAAGGATCGACCAGACCGGTTTTCCGAGCAAACCGTTGTCGTCAATATAGGTAGAAATACGCCCACTTGCCAATCGATTTAAACCGCCCGCATCCGTTCCGATCCAAAGCGTCCCTGCCGCATCGGCCTTGAGAGAAGACACCTCGTTTCCTCTCAGGCCATCTTTCACCGTGTAATTCGAGATCCCGGAAGGCGCTATCTTGCTGAGCCCCGCGGTTGTTCCGGCCCATACTGTGCCGTCGCGGTCGACTTCAACGGCTCTGACGAAGTTGCTAGGAAGTCCATCCTTAATGCCGAAATTCCGAAACTTGCCATTGGCAAAGCGGGTCAGGCCGCCGTGCGTTGCGATCCAGATTGCGCCAGTTCGGTCCTCCGCCGTCGAGAACACGGCATTATCGCTTAAGCCGTCAGAGGCGGTGAAAGCACGGAACTTCCCGTTCTTGCGGCAGAGCAGACCTCCGCCGTCCGTACCAATCCACAGTGCGCCCGCCCTATCCTCGAACAGCGAGGTGACGTTCGAGCGTTGCGGCCCTTCACCTCCGGCAACTGGAGCGAAGGTTCCACCCTTCATCTGGAAAACGCCGGCCCCGTGGGTGCCGATCCAAAGGTCGCCCGCATGATCGACGAGCAGAGCGCGGATCACCTGGCTCTTCAGGCTTGAGTTTTGTTTATCGAAGACGGTGAAATGAATCCCATCGAATCGTGCCAGGCCTTCTTCGGTTCCGACCCAGACATACCCGTCCTTGGTCTGTGCAATGGAGGTGATGGAGTTCTGGGGAAGGCCTTGACCGGCTTGCCAATTTGCAAGCTTGAACTCGTTAATCGATTTCGCTGGTCGAAGGCTAGCCGGTAGCCGGATGGGGAGCGCGAGAAGACCTAGAAGGCAGACCACGACTTTGCCTACCAGACGAGATCGGCAACCGTTCTCACCCGTAAGCTTCCTAACACACTCGCGATCTGCGAAACGCAACAAAGTAGGGCCTGAAAACGCCGTGCGCCCACGGACGTATTCCTCTCAATAAACGGCCGTTTTGCTATTGCATTTAGCCCACGCGCAAACGATTTGAGATTTCCCCGACAGGGTACACAAAACGTGCATTCAGCCCGATAAGGTCTTCGCGAAGGCTGGACCGGCTGGTTTTGAGACATTGCCCGGTCGTAAGCCTCCCGAAAGAGACTAAATGATAAAAAAAATAGGACTATTTATAGGATCACTGGCGCTCGCGCTTTCCGCGAACGCGCAGCACCGAAAGATGTCGGCCGAGTTCGACAAACTGGGTCCGAACAGCCGGGTAAAAGTGATCATCAAGTGGAAGAATCGGGCCGATTCAGGTAACGAAGCGAAGGTATTGAAGCGCGGCGGACACGTTCGCGCACGCTTCAATGCTCTCGTCGGGGGCGCCTACGAACTTCGGGCCGGTGACATTCGGGAGCTGGCGAATGATCCTGGGATCGAGCACATCTCGATCGATCACCCTGTCCGTTCACGTCTGGATAACACGGCCGCGGCCATGAATGCAGCCGCCGCCTGGAGCACCGGATTCGTCGGAACCGGAGTTGGAGTTGCGGTTCTCGACAGCGGCATCAACGCCTCGGCAGATCTGGCCGGTTTACGAATTGTGCATACCGAGGACTTCGTCGATCCAAGTTCCCAACAGTACGGGCAGGATCTGTATGGGCACGGACAGCACGTGGCCGGCATCATCGCCGCCAGCGGATCGGCATCGACTTGCACTAGTTGCATCCGCACTTTCCGGGGAATTGCTCCCGGTGTGAATCTCATTAACTTCCGTGTCCTCGACGCAAATGGCGAAGGTACTGACAGCAACGTCATCTCCGCTCTAGATCGCGCCATTGAGCTAAAAGACACCTACAACATCCGTGTGGTTAACCTCTCGCTCGGACGCCTTGTCTACGAGAGCTACCAGGACGATCTGCTCTGCCAGGCGGTTGAAGCTGCTTGGAAGGCCGGCATCGTCGTGGTTGCCGCCGCCGGAAACGAAGGGCGCGACTATTCCTTTGGAACTTCCGGATATGGCACGATCGATGCCCCGGGGAACGATCCCTACATCATCACCGTCGGCGCTATGAAATCGATGGGAACGCCGGACCGCTCCGATGATCTCATCGCCAGCTACAGTTCGAAGGGCCCCAGCCTGATCGATCACGTAGTCAAACCGGACATTCTCGCCGCCGGCAACCAGGTGGTTTCGCTTATGGCAGGCGGTGCGAGTTTGGAAACGGAGTTTGGCTCTACCAACAGCGTTTCGCGTTCGTACTATCTGACCGGCTTGACGGATGCGAGTGCGGCACAGACATCGAACGACTTCTTCACCCTGAGCGGCACCAGCATGGCTGCGGCTGCGGTGAGCGGGGCCGTGGCTGACTTGATCCAAGCGCGACCCGATCTCACTCCCGACCAGGTGAAGGTGTTGATCATGGGAACGGCTTATAAGACGTTCCCGCAGAGCAGTGCTGTGGACGATGCCGGCAGCGGCATGACGTACACCTCGTATTACGACATCTTCACCGTTGGAGCGGGCTACCTGGATCTCGGCGCAGCGCTCGCTTCCATCGATACCGTTCCTTCGACCGGTACGGCATTGTCACCGACTGCTTCGTATGACAGCGCAACAGGGGCCGTCACGGTCACCTTCGATCCCTCGTCTGTCTTTGGGAACCAGGCTCTCTGGGGTGCGCAAGGCCTGTGGGGTGCCCAAGGTTTGTGGGGAGCGCAAGGCCTCTGGGGTGCGCAAGGTCTGTGGGGTGCCCAGGGACTCTGGGGAGCTCAAGGACTTTGGGGTGCCCAAGGCTTGTGGGGAGCTCAAGGACTTTGGGGTGCCCAAGGCTTGTGGGGTGCTCAGGGGCTCTGGGGTGCCCAAGGCTTGTGGGGTGCTCAGGGGCTCTGGGGTGCCCAAGGCTTGTGGGGTGCTCAGGGGCTTTGGGGTGCTCAGGGACTCTGGGGTGCCGCAAGCGACACCACTCTTCAGGGCGAGAATTAGAACCGCAATCATTGCCCGCCAACCCCGATCAGCCAAGTTGCTGATCGGGGTTTTTCTTCGTTCACCAGATGTACTGTTTGGCTGTTGCGCGCCGCTTGTAACTGTCCAGAACGTGAACTACCCGAACCTTCTTAAGTTGCGTGGGGGAAAGCTGACCGACCGGGATGTATCGGATTCTGCGATTACATCTCGCAGCCAACTGACGGAACATGCTACGCGGCGGCTTCTTCGCAACATACAGCACATCCTTGTGAATGGAATAGTCGAGTGCAGCCATGAGCAGGCGTTCGGCTTTCGTTTCCGCTAGATCGTAGTCGGGGTCATCCCAGACGTTGTACATCCGCCTGGGAGGAAGCGTCATCAACAATCCACCATATTCCGCTCTCCCGATCCCCGGACCAACGATGTGGTCGAAGGGCGCTGTAGAGTAGAAAGCCATGTCCGATTCGTTCTGGTGTTCTCCCAGCCAGGTGGTCAGATAGCTGTACTTATCTTCGCGATCTTCGTCGAAGATGATGACCACCGCGCCAATGTCCCCCGAATGCTTCGCAGTCTCTCGCACGAACAGCGCTCCTTCGTGCCAGTTGCGTACTGTCTCACGAAGATCAATTCCATCCAGCATGGAGGTGCTGAACCGTTCCGTGTGCGAACGCTCTTCGGAGATTGTCCGGTTCGCAAAACCCTTCAATTGGAGACCGAAATTCTCGATCACAAGATCTTCGGGCGGATAGGAACAGATGGATGTCCCGTCCGTTTGACTCGCCCACTCGCCTTCGTATTCCTCACGTTTGCGGCGCTTTAGACCCGCGGGCTGGAGCATTTGCTTGACGCGGGGCAATCTGCGGCGAATTCGCAACTTGCGCGTGCGAAGCCACAGGTCATCTCCGCTGATGTTAACCGTTTCGAGCGCGTCGTCTTCCGTTTGTTGCACGCTGAACCGATTGGCCGTTTGCCAGACTTCGTAGCCATAATTGTCGTCAACAATCGAACGGGCCGCGAGCGTCAGGTCGTAGGTGCCCGGAAGTAAGTCACCGTCCAGGGCCGCGAGATTCCTGCTGAAGCGTGCAACGGAGATGCGTTGCCACGATCGCATGCTTTCGCCCGTGTTGATTCCGTACTCGCGTTCGGCATCTTTCAACAATGCGGATTGCCAGATCCTGCGGTCGGAGACAAATCCGTCCAAATCGTGTCGGGCATTCTCATACATCTCCTGATAGAAGGGCGGCTCAGTCCCAACTTCCGCCAGACAATCCGGGTGCAGATTGAACAAGTCTGCATTCTCGAAGAGACGCGTCCGAGGCTTGGTCGGCTCTTCCTGCGGAAGATCCATGGCGTCCAGCAATGCGTCGAGCGAACTGAGAGACACGACAACACAAACGGAAGCAAATGGAACCGCACCTTGCAGTTTCCACGCCATTCCGTTCGCATCTACTTCGGCAGCCTGATGTTTCCCGCTTCCTGCAACTCGATACTCATCCACGAACCGTCCGAAGCCGATGTACTCAATGGACGCGGTGTCGGGATATCTGCCCAGGCTTTGAGATCCGGGGCGGACCGCCGGCTCGAGGAAGATTGTTTCGGCGCCGATCTCGGCTGCGGTGCGGAGAGCTTCGATGGAGGGGTCACCAGGCTCGATCGGAATGTATTGAGCCGATTCTTCGTCTTCGTCCGACTGAATGACAGCGACCGACCATTGCGGCATCCGATCGATGGCCCGGCGATACAGCGGTTCGAGCGGGCCGGGCAACTCTACCGCGACTACTTCGGGACGGTGGGCAAGCAGAAACTGGCGGACTCGGCGGGCGAACTCAATGCGGCCGGGCACCACGGGAAGGTAAGTCAGATTCCCGCGAACGAGGGTACCGGCGGTCAACGGCTCATCGAACATAAAAGCGGCGGTTCACTCAGCGCCGGAAGCTGTACCGCTGCGCTTCAGCACCCAGCACGGCGAGCACTACGGGTTGGAAGAGCACCCGATGAGAACTTCCCGTTTCCCGAGCAAGCTTGAGCAGGTATCGGGCAATGTTCAGGCCATCGCGAACGGTGTAGCTCTCATCGGAAGCATGCGCCTGCTGCAGGAAATCAGTCACATAGTGCAGAACTTCTTCCGGAGCAAAAGGAAGATTCTCACGCAGAATGGCCAGTTCTTCTTCCCGTTCCGGGAAGTCAATCAGTATCTGCGGTTGCAGGCGGGAATGAATATACTCCGGCAGATCGAACGTGGACGCATCGTCATTCATGGTGGTAACCAGCCGGAAATCCGCGTGCGCTTTGATCTTGATTCCAGCCACAACGGATTCAACATACCGGCGGCTGTCGAGAAGCGAAGCCAGACTGGCCCAGCTCTTCTCACTCATCCGGTTTCCTTCGTCCAGGATCGCGACGCCGCCGCGAATCATAGCCGTTAACAGGGGAGACGCGACATATTTCAATCGCGAGGCACCTTCGATAACAGGTGTAATGATGAGATCTTCCGGCCGGGTGTCCACCGTCGCCTGCATGATGTAGACTTCCCGGGCCAGGCGTTTGGCGGCGGCATACGCCAAGGTAGTCTTACCCACACCAGGCTTTCCGAGAAGTCGCGGAGTCATGGGGATGTCACGCTCATGGATCACCATCCAGGCAGCGAGTAACTGGCGTAACGGCTCTTCCTGACCGATCCAGTGCACGTCCAGTTCATCAGGATGAGCTAATTGAAGTTCGACACCTTCGACGACAGTTTTCATGTGTTCGCGTATCTCAAGTTTCCTGTCACTCCAAGCGCCGCACCGCGCGCGGAGCCTAGACCTAAGATTATCCTTTTCATCGTAGAATGAGAGAACTTCATGCGTGATGCGGCCACTTCCGTGCCCCGGCTAAGACTCTCCAGATTCAGGAGAGCAGATTGACTTCTGTTGAGGGGCAATACGCGATCTGGACCGATCCGGAAACCTCTCGCACAGTCAAATACTCGCTATCGCTGTTTCATGACCTGGACTTCCAGGTGAATGAAGCGTACCGTCGTATTCCGCACGGCGGTATAGAGATTGGAGGAGTTCTTTACGGCCGGTTCGAAGGAACGGGTACCACGATCGAGGCCTTCCGGCCGATTGAATGCGAGCATGCGTTCGGGCCTTCCTTCGTTCTTTCCGAGAAAGATCTCGCCAGGATGTCAGAAAGCTTCGGGGAAGCTCAGTCCGACTCCGAACTGAAAGGCTTGGAGCGAGTCGGCTGGTTCGCTTCTCATACGCGAAGCGCTCCGGAGATGACCTCACGGGAAAGTGAGATCTTCGATCGCTATTTCCCCGGACAATCCAGAATCACTCTCCTGATCAGGCCGGAGCGCTTCCAGCCCACGCGATTTGTGTTTTCAGTACGGAAACCGGATGGCCAAACTCCGAAGAGGGATACGCAGCACGCGGTTATTCTCCCGCTCCCTGGACGAGCAAGTTCGGCAATTCCTGTTCAATCGATTCCTGCGCCTGACAGAAGAGAAATATCACGTCGGCAGAGCTTGCCCGAGGCACCACGGCATGTCGATCCGGTACAGATGCGAGAGAAGCAAAGCGCTCCGGAGACCCTGGCGGATACAGAAACGAAAGACATTCCGCAAGCGCCTTCGGCCGCAGCCGTTTTGAAGGATACGCCGAAGCTCGAGATTGAATCTGCGGCCGCCCCGGACGACATTCGACGGCGGCGCTCCGAGCATTTACGCAGTTCCATTGCCCAAGAGGAATGGAGAACCGAAGTCGCAGCGAAACGAAAGGCGAACCTGACCGGCAAACCGGCGAATGTCAGCCTCGCACTGGTGCTGGTATTCGCGTCGCTCCTCGGGTGCGCGGCCGGATATTGGGCTTACCTGCAACTTCCGCCGCCCATCATCGCGTTGCGAGTGGAAAAGCTGCCGGGCGCGGTTCTCGTCCGCTGGCCGGCAGAGCAGACGCGAGGAACGAATCTTGCCGCCCTCCGTATCGACGATGGCCAAGCCATGCCGCTCACGGAACAACAAAAGACTTCGGGCGAGATTCAGATCAATCCAACATCGGACAATGTCAAAATCGAGCTGATCTCGCACCACGCCCTTCGGGATTCCCGAGGGATTATTCGCTACCTTCGACCAGCAAACGGCGCCCCTGCCGAAGCGAAGGGAGGACAGGCACAAGATTCAACCGGCACGCCGTCCAAGCCTGCGACGGAAGCGCAGTAAGTATCTAATGCCTGATTCGCAGGTCCTCGCCTGTCATGTGCTTGGGCTGTTCCAACCCAAGGATGCCGAGCACCGTCGGAGCAACATCTCGCAAAGCGCCGGTGGGCTTCAGCGTGACAGCATCGTCGCTCATGTAGATGAAGGGTACGGGGTTGGTGGTGTGATAAGTATGCGGGCCGCCGTTCCTGGGGTCGACCATCATCTCCGCGTTACCGTGATCGGCAGTGACCAGCCAGCTTCCGCCCGAACGCTTTAAAGCAGCATAGATCTCGCCGAGCCCCGCATCCACCACTTCACAGGCCGCAATCGTCGGCGCCAGTTTGCCCGAGTGCGCCACCATGTCGGCGTTCGCGAAATTCATCACAATGACATCGAAGTCCGCACTCTCAATCGCCACGACTACTTTGTCCGTGATGCCCGCAGCACTCATTTGCGGAAGTAGGTCGTAGGTGGCCACTTTGGGCGACGCCACTAACTCACGGTCTTCTCCGCCGTAAGGACGCTCATTTCCACCGTTGAAAAAGTAAGTCACATGCGCGTATTTCTCTGTTTCGGCAACACGGAGATTTTTCCATTGCGCCCGCTCCATGACTTCGGCGAGTATGTTGTCCGGGTGTTCGGGCGGCAGCACAAACGGCAGACCAAAGCTCCGGTCGTACTGGGTCATCATCGTGTAGGTCAGATTTTTCGGAACCAGCGAACGGGCTGGCCTTTCGAGAGCCGGGTCAGTGAAGGCCATCGTGATTTCACGAGCCCGATCAGCCCGGTAGTTGTACATGATGAGACTGTCGTCATCATGTACCAAGCCAACAGGCTGTTCGCGTTCGTCGACGATTGTGATGGGCTCAACAAACTCGTCCGTAATGCCCTTCTCGTAAGAGGCCCGGACCGCAGCCACCGCCGATTTGGCCTTGATTCCGTTGCCGAGCGCAATAGCGCCAAACGCGCGTTCCACACGTTCCCAGCGCTTGTCACGATCCATGGCGTAGTATCGGCCTGAGACGGAAGCTATTCGGCCACAGCCCAGTTCGGCGCACTTTCGTTCCACCTGTTCCAGATAGCCTATGCCGCTCTCTGGAGGTGTGTCCCGTCCATCCATGAAGGCGTGGATGTATACCTCCTGCAGACCCCGGTCCTTCGCCATCTCAAGCAGAGCGAACAAGTGGCTCAATTGTGCATGTACTCCACCGTCACTGCACAACCCCAGCAGATGAAGCCGGTATCCTTCTGCCTTCTTCATTGCATTCTGAAGAACGGCGTTGGAGCTGAATTCACCCGAACTGATCATCATGTCGATCCGGGTCACGTCCATGTGGATGACGCGGCCGGCCCCCATATTCATATGGCCGACTTCACTGTTGCCCATTTGTCCTTCGGGTAGGCCAACGGACGGACCGGAAGTGTTGATCAGTGTATTGGGAAAGCTTGCCAGGAGCGAGTCGTAGGTGGGCTTCCTGGCGAGAGCCACGGCGTTACCCTCAACGGCTGGAGAGTAGCCCCAGCCGTCGAGAATGGTCAGAACCAGCGGTTTCTTTTTTGCCATTCAGCTTGCTACTGCCGGAACGCTCTCTTGCCGAGATAGACGGCTGCGTCTCCAAGCTCTTCTTCGATTCGGAGCAGTTGATTGTATTTCGCGATGCGATCGGTCCGGCTGGCAGACCCCGTCTTGATTTGACCCGCGTTGGTGGCAACGGCAAGGTCGGCAATGAACACGTCCTCTGTTTCACCTGAGCGATGCGAAACCATAGCGGTATAGTTCGCGCTGGCAGCGAGACGCATAGCCTCCAGGGTTTCCGTCACGGAACCAATCTGGTTGACCTTGACGAGAATGGAGTTGCCAATACCGCGATCGATCCCTTGCTGGAGGCGCTCGGAATTCGTAACAAATAAATCATCACCGACGAGCTGGATCTTCTTCCCGAGCGCATCCGTCAGGGCTTTCCAGCCGTCCCAATCGTCCTCGGCCATGCCGTCCTCGATTGAAAGGATCGGGTAGTGCCGAACCCAGTTTGCCCAGAACTCGACCATCTGGTCCGAAGTTTTCTCGCTCTTATCCGACTTCTTGAAGACATAGCGATTCTTGGACTTGTCGTAAAACTCGCTCGAGGCGGGATCAAGTGCAATCGAGATCTGCTCGCCTGGCTTGTAGCCCGCGCCGGAGATCGCTTCGGTCAGAACTTCCAAAGCCTCTTCATTGGATTTCAGGCTCGGCGCAAAGCCGCCTTCATCGCCAACGGCAGTTGAATACCCGCGCTTCTTGAGTACGCCCTTCAATGTGTGGAAGGTCTCGGCGCCCATGCGCAGCGCTTCGGAGAAACTGGAGGCACCGATGGGCGCCAGCATGAACTCCTGCAGGTCAACCGAACTGTCGGCGTGTGCGCCGCCGTTGATCACGTTCATCATCGGAACGGGGAGAACGCGGGCCGCCACACCACCCAGGTAGCGGTAGAGCGGAGTCATCTCAGATTCCGCAGAGGCCCGGGCTGCCGCCATGGACACCGCCAGAATTGCGTTCGCGCCGAGCTTACCTTTATTCGGCGTGCCGTCGAGGGACAGCATCTTACGGTCGATCAGGGTCTGGTCGGCAGCGTCGAGCCCGGCGAGAGCAGGCGAGATTTGGGCCGAAATGTTCTCCGCAGCTTTGCGGGTTCCCTTCCCGAGGTATCGCTTTTTATCTCCGTCCCGCAGTTCGACGGCCTCGTGCTCGCCCGTGGATGCTCCGGACGGAACGGCAGCGCGGCCGATTGTGCCGTCTGCCAGATGAACATCAGCTTCTACCGTAGGATTTCCGCGAGAATCCAGAATCTCCCGGCCCACAACTTTTACGATTTCCATTGAGGTGAATTTTCACTGTAGCAAGGGCCAAGGCCTTGTTACGGTACCGGCAAACGGCCGAAAACGGCTGCCTGGGCCGCAGCATTGTAGAATAGGACTTCCTGGAAGGTGGTGAATTTCTAGTTGGCAGAAGTACATCTGCAAGAGGGCGAGACCCTAGAAAGTGCCCTGCGCCGATTTAAGCGCAAGGTGCAGCAAGAAGATATCGTTAAGGAAATCAAACGGCATTCGTTTTATTTGAAGCCGGGCGAGAAGCGCCGGACTAAAGAGGCGCTTGCACGGAAACGAAATCGCAAAAAGCGCCCTCGTGAGATTGAGTAGTTTCGAGAAATAATAAACCAGAAAGCCCGCCATTTCGAAGAGAATTTGGCGGGCTTTTTAGCATAGTCTGGATAGATTATGCTAATTTGTCGTGATTTTGCGAAAGTCGGCTTCGGATTCTCCAGGAAACTGACGCTGGCCGGACGGGAAATCACCCTGCTGACTCTCCTCG
>Ga0308175_100000273_pt1 | contig 38634 bp, 38 predicted proteins | sample PhyCR1_3_FD_203893 | JGI IMG/M metagenome (GOLD analysis project Ga0308175, IMG submission 203893) | Soil microbial communities from UC Gill Tract Community Farm, Albany, California, United States - DLSLS.C.R1 | ecosystem: Environmental > Terrestrial > Soil > Agricultural land | place: USA...
CCAGCATCGTCGCGCAGCGCTCGCGGTAGACGTCGCGGATGCGGGCGACGTGACCTGCATAGTCGAAGCGGGCGAGCAGGGCCGTGGTCGCCCGCTGTGCCAGCGTCGCGGTGTGCAGATCGATGGCCTGCTTGGCGATCGTCGCCTTGCGCACGACCGCGGCGTCGCCCCACAGCCAGCCGATGCGCAGCCCCGGCGCCAGCGTCTTGGAGAACGTGCTGAGATAGAGCACGTTGCCGTGGCTATCGGCGGCGATCGGGCGCGGCGGCGGGCCCGCGAACGACAGCTCGCCGTACGGATCATCCTCGAGGATCGCGACCCGATGGGCGGCGGCGAGCTCGACCAGCGCGGTGCGGCGCGCCGGCGGCAAGGTGGTGCCCTTGGGGTTCTGGAAGCTCGGCACGAGGTAGATAAGCTTTGGCCGGTGCGCGGCGATCAGCGCGGCGACCTGGTCGACCTGCATGCCTTCATCGTCGCTGGGCACCGCGACCAGCCGCACCTGATAGGCGGCGAACGCCTGGAGCGCCGCCAGGTACGTCGGGCTCTCGACCAGCACGACGTCGCCCGGATCGAGGAACACGCGGGCCACCAGATCGATGCCCTGCTGCGAGCCGCTGGTCACGAGCAGCTCCTCGGGGCGCGCCGGGATGCCGCGGCCTCGCAGGTGCTCGGCGATCCACGCGCGCAGCGGCGCGAAGCCCTCGGTGGTCGAGTACTGCAAGGCGCCACCGCCGTCGTGGCGCAGGACCTCGGCATGCGCGGCGGTGATCTCCTCGACCGGGAACAGCTCGGGCGCGGGCAGGCCGCCGGCAAACGAGAGGATGTCGGGCCGCTCGGCGACCTTGAGGATCTCGCGAACGGCCGACGGCGGCATGCCGGCCATCCGGCGGGCCAGCGCCGGCAGGCGCGGGCTGGACGCCGCCTGAGGGGCGCTCGGTACCAGCGGGTCGAGGAACGGTGCGGTCGGGACACGGCGTCCGGGCTGGGAGTGATTTGCGTTCATGACGACGGCTCCTGTTCGACATTGACCGAGAGCGCCAGGTCCTCTTTGATCGACGACAACACCAGCGTGGTCTCGGTGCGGTACACGCCGGGGATGGTGCGCAGCTGCTCGACCAGCAGGCGATCGAGCGACCGGGTATTCTCGGTGCGGATCTTGAGCAGATACGAGTCGCTGCCGGCGACGCGGTGGCACTCGAGGATGTCCGGCAGCGCCAGGACCTTCTTGCCGAACTGCTCGAAGTACTTCGGGTGGGAGATCCCGACGCCGATGAACGCCGTGATGTCCTTGCCGAGGTGGGTCGGATCGACCTTCGCGACGTAGCCCAGGATCACGCCGCGCGCCTCGAGCTTGTGGATCCGATCGGCGACGCTCGGCTGCGACAGCCGGACGCGGCGGGCGATCTCCTGCTGGGTCACGCGCGCGTCGCGCTGGAGGATCTCGAGGATCCGCAGGTCGATGGCGTCCACGACCCCAACCATAGGAGACGTGCGGACGAGCATCAATGAGAAATTGTCACATGATAATGCGATCCTATATTCAATAGGCAGCGACGGATCGGCCCGGCGGCAACCTCGCGTATCTGCGATCGTCCCCCGCCGCTCCCGGCGCCCGGGCTCTGGCAGCTATCGGTGCGCGATCGCGCCGTGACCGCCGCGGACGTAGCGGAGGCCACACGGAAGGTGGTGGTCGCGCCCCAGGTGAGCGTGCGTCGGTGACACACGCCGACATCGCATGGGATGATCGTGGTTCACCTCCTGGGTTTCGGGCCCGGGCGCGAGTAACGTGCGGGCATGGGAACGAGGGGAGTACTCGCGACCGTCCTGCTCTGTGCATCGACCGCGGCGGCCGCGGATGGCCTCGACGGAGAGCGCTTCACGCCGGCAACCGGCGTGGAGGGCGGCTTCGTGAACGAGCATCCGGCGGTCCCGTTCCACCTCGGCTGGGGCCTCGGCTTGTTCCTCAACTTCGCCAAGGATCCGGTCGTCGTGGTCGACGCGAACAACAACGTGATCGCGAAGCCGGTCCAGACCGGCCTCACGGCGGACCTCGTCGGGTCGCTCGGGCTGTTCGGCCGCGTCGAGCTCGGCCTGGATCTGCCGGTGCACCTCCTCTATGACGGCGATCCGTACGGCACGCTCAACGCAACCGCCGGGCTCGGCGATCTGCGGTTCGTGCCGAAGATCGCGATCTTGCGTCGCGGCTCGCTCGAGCGGCACTTCCTGCTCGGCCTCGCGGTCCCGGTCAGCGTCCCGACCGGCAACGACGATGCGCTGCGCGGCGCCGGCAGCGTCACGGTCGGCCCCGAGCTCCTGCTCGCCGGGCACCTCGGCAAGCTCGGCCTGGGCATGGACGTCGGCTACCGCTGGCGCGCGCAGCACCCCGCCGGGCTGCCGTGGGGCGACGGCGTCACCTTCGGGCCGTGGGTGTCGTACGGCCTCACCGACCGGCTCGGGCTGCGCGTCGAGGCCTACGGCGAGAAGATGGTCAGCGCCGACGTCGGCGGCGCCGACTTCCCGATCGAGCTGCTCGGCGGGGTCGAGTACCGGATCGGCAGCGTCGCCCTGTACGGCGGCGCGTCGTTCGGGCTCAGCAACGGCATCGGCGATCCGGCGTTCCGGATCATCGGCGGCGTGCGGTTCCGCGGCAACTCGCCCGAGCGGCAGGGCTTCAAGGACAGCGACGGCGACGGCATCCTCGACAAGGATGACAAGGCGCCGTACGAGGCCGAAGACCTCGACGGCTACCAGGACGACGATGGCCGGCCCGATCCCGATAACGACGGCGACGGCATCCCCGACGAGCAGGACGAGTGCCCCGACCTCAAGGGCGACGCCGAGCACCGCGGCTGTCCGGCCAAAACGTACGTGAAGATCGAGAACGGCGAGATCTTCATCTTCGGCAAGGTGCAGTTCCAGAGCGGCTCGACCGTGATCGAGAAGCACAGCGAGCCGCTGGTCGATCAGATCGCGCAGGCGCTCAACGCCAACCCGCAGGTCAAGAGGATCCGCATCGAGGGTCACACCGACAACGTCGGGGGCACGGCGGTCAACCAGCGGTTGTCCGAGGAGCGCGCGGCCGCGGTCAAGAACGCGCTCGAGAAGCGCGGCGTCGATGGCGGCCGCCTCGAGGCGCGCGGCTTCGGCGAGACCCGGCCGATCAGACCCAACAAGTCCCCCGGTGGCCGGCAGAGGAATCGCCGCGTCGAGTTCGTCATCGTGGAGGGAGCCAAATGAGACTCGTCAAGCTCGCCATCATGCTGTGCTGCGTCGTGCTCCCGGCCACCGCGAGCGCGCAGGTCGCGTTTCCGGCCGACGCGGCGTTCTCCCCGCTGCGCTGCAACCGCGCGCCGATGAGCGATGGCTTCCAGGATCAAGCCGGCGCGTTCGACGAGCGCGACATCGTCGGTAACCTGGCGGCGCCCGCCGGCCTGCGCGCGTCCGACGCGACCTACCTCTACCTGCGCATGCGCCTCGACAAGGATCCCGCGCCGGGCGGCGCCGTCCGGCCGTCCGCGTGGGGCATGCAGTTCGATCTCGACGGTGACCTCACCAGCTACGAGCTGATGGTGGCCGTCGACGCGATCGCCGGCCCGGCCGGGGTCGTCTCGGTGTTCCGTAACAGGACGATCACGCAGGCCAACGATCCGAACGATCCGGCCGACCTGCCCGCGGTGGCGACGTACCCGTTTGCGACGAACGCGCGCTCGGTCGCGGCGCCCGGCTCGAAGTACGGCGGCAACGCCGACTTCTTCCTCGACTTCGCCGTGCCGTGGAGCGCGCTCGTGCCGCTCGGGCTCGACCGCACCACCCCGACGTACGTGTGGGCGGGCACGTCGAGCGTTGCGAACGGCCTCGACGGCGATATCGCGTGCCACGACGGCGCCAGCGGGCCGGCTCGCCTCGACGGCACCGCGTCGGACCCGACGACCGGTGCGCCGCCTCCGCCGCCGGCCCCGCCTCCAGGCGGCGGGCCGGTTGGCGTCGAGCAGCTCGAGGGAGGTGGCGGGTGTACCGCCGGTGGCGCCGGGTCACTCTTCGCCGGGCTCGTGCTCCTGGCGCTGTTCCAGATCGTCTCGCCTCGTCGCCGGAAGCGTACGTAGCGTACGCCGCGCCGCACCGGTCGATGATGCGATCGCGGCGCATCGAACATCAGCGGCAGGCGGCAAGCTCGCGACTCGCCGGCTACCGCCGTCCGGGTGCCGGATCGGCGTCCGGGACCAGGCGCGGCGGCCAGGCCGTGACGTCGCGGTGCTCGCGGTCGATGAGCTGGCCGATCCGGTGGGCGAGCTCCTGGCGATCTTCGGGGCCGATCCATGGGATCGAGACCCGCGCGAGATCCGCGCCCTGCGGGTCCGCGAACCGGAGATAGTCACCGACGACCGTGATCCCGTAGCGCGACCGCACCGTGATCTCGCGGGTCCCCGCGGCGGCCACCTTCTCCGTCGGGGAAGCTGCACCTTCGCCGCCCGGCGGACCGGCCCCGGTGGCTTCCGTGGCGGGCCCGGCGCCGCGGCCATCGCGCACGACGATCCGGCCGTCGTCGTGGATCGCCATCACGAACCGGGCGCGGTCGCGGAACAGCCGGCGCGCGTAGACGATCCAGCGATCGCCATGGTCGACCACGAGCACCTTGTCGAGGCCGCCTGCGGCCGGTGAGCCGATCTCGAAGGCACGGCGAACGTCGAGCGCGAGGTGGGCGAGCGCGTGGCGCAGGCGCTGGGCGAGCCGATCGAGGGCAGCCAGCGCGGGGAGCCCGGCCGGCTCGAGCAAGCTGACCGGCTCGACCCCGAAGATCCGCCGGATCCCGGCCCGTGGACCCTCGGACTCGACCTCGACCCACACCCCCATATCCTCGCGGGGAACGCCGCGGGCGACGATCACCCGGCCGGTGATCCGGATCGAGGTCCGCCGGTCCTTGGCGGCGCGCTTCCGGTGGTGTTCGACGAGGGTGACGAACGCGTCCGAGATCGCGATCGACCGGCTGGCGACCGATAGCCGGACATGGCCGGGCGCGAACTCGATCCGCAGCGGCCCTTCCGCCGTCGGAGCTTCGCAGACGTCCGCGGCGTCGTCGCGGTAAACCACGCCAGGAGCGTAGCCGAACGATCGCCAGGCTCGGAACCCCCCGTCTTCGACGGGCGAGGGCGAAGGTTCAGCCCGATAGTTGCTCGCGATCACCATACCTGTTCAAATGATCAGGTGGATCCACACACCGAGCTCAACACCGCGCAGCGGGCGGCGGTCGACCGCGCGACCGATCGCGCCCTCCTGATCGTCGCCGGTGCCGGGACCGGCAAGACCACGACGCTCGCCCACCGGATCGCCCGGCTGATCCTCGACGGCGCCGATCCGCACCGGATCTTGCTCCTCACGTTCTCGCGCCGAGCAGCGCAGGAGATGATCCGGCGCGCGCAGCGCGTGGTCGCGCGCGGCACCGACCTGCCGTGGGCCGGGACGTTCCACGCCGTCGGCAGCCGGATCTTGCGGCTGCACGGCGCGGCGCTGGGCCTCGATCCGTCGTTCACGGTGCTCGATCGCGGCGACGCCGCCGATCTGATCGACCTGGTCCGCGCCGATCACAAGCTCGCCACCGGCGATCGCCGGTTCCCGCGCAAGGACACCTGCCTGGCGATCTACTCGCGCGTGGTCAATGCGCGCCGCTCGCTCGACGAGGTGCTCGACGAGGCGTACCCGTGGTGCCGCGAGCACGCGACGGGCCTGCGCGCGCTGTTCGCCGCGTACGTCGAGGGCAAGCTCGCACGCCACGTGCTCGACTACGACGACCTGCTGCTGTGGTGGTGGCACGCGATGGCAGCCCCCGGACCGGCGGCCCAGATCCGGTCGCGCTTCGATCACGTACTCGTCGACGAGTACCAGGACACCAACGCCCTGCAGGCCGAGATCATCGTGGCGCTCGCCCCCGACGGCAAGGGCGTCACGGTCGTCGGCGACGACGCGCAGGCGATCTACTCGTTCCGCGCCGCCACGGTCGAGAACATCCTCGACTTTCCGGCGAAGTTCACCGCGCCGGCCGCGCTCGTCGCGCTCGAGGACAACTACCGATCTACCGGGCCGATCGTCGCGGCGGCGAACGCGGTGATCGCGTACGCGTCGCGCCGCCACGACAAGGCGCTGCGCGCGATGCGCCCGGCGAGCGAGCGGCCCACGCTCGCGATCGTCGAGGACGAGCTCGGCGAGGTCGACTACGTGATCGAGCGGGTGCTCGCGCACCGCGAGGCCGGGCTCCTGTTGCGCGACCAGGCCGTGCTGGTGCGCGCGGCCCACCACGCCGATCGCCTGGAGCTCGAGCTGGCGCGCCGCCGGATCCCCTACGTCAAGTACGGTGGGCTCAAGTTCCTCGAGGCCGCGCACGTCAAGGATCTGCTCGCGATCTTGCGCTGGGCCGAGAACCCGTTCGATCCGATCGCCGGGTTTCGCGTGGTCCAGCTCCTGCCGGGGATCGGCCCGGCGTTCGCGCGCAAGGCGATCGACGCCGGCCTCACCGGCTTGCCCGAGCTCCGGCCGCCGCCGGCGGCGCGCGCGTTGTGGCCCGCGCTGTGCGAGCTGGTCGGCGCGCTCGCCGATCCCCAGACCCCTTGGCCCGGGCAGATCGGCCGTGCCCGCCGGTTCTACGAGCCGCTGCTCGCCGAGCGCTACGACGCGGCCGACGCCCGGCGCGGCGATCTCGAACAGCTCGAGGCGATCGCCGGCACCTACGCCGCGCGCCGCGACTTCCTCGAGGATCTCGCGCTCGATCCGCCGGCCGCGACGAGCGACTTCGCGGGGCCACCTGCGCTCGACGAGGACTGGCTCGTGCTATCGACGATCCACTCGGCGAAGGGCCAGGAGTGGCGCGCGGTGTTCGTGCTCGACGTGATCGACGGCCGGATCCCGAGCGACCTCGCCGCCGGCAGCGCCGCGCAGCTCGACGAGGAGCGCCGCCTGCTCTACGTCGCGATGACCCGGGCGCGCGATCACCTGTACCTGGTCCAGCCGCTCCGGATGTACGTCGAGCGCCAGCACCGCCACGGCGATCGCCACGTCTACGCGCCGCGCAGCCGGTTCTTGCCCGACGCCATCCTCGATCGCTTCGAGCGCGTCGTGCGTGGCCGCGGCGTCGCCGAGCTCGCGCGCGCGGCGGACGCGCCGGTCGTCGATGTCGCCGCGCGCCTGCGCGCGATGTGGTGACGACGAACCGCCCGTGAGCCGCGGCGAGCGGTTGCTCGCACCTCGCGCAGAATTGTTCGTGGCCTACGGGAAGCGAGCGTCCTGGTCCGGACGGCCACGCCCCGGGCGTGCAGCCGGCGACTTCAGCCATGCCTTGAGCCGCGTCACGTCCTGGAACGACTCCAGATCGCGGCGTCGCGCATCGCCCTCGTGCTGTAACTTCTCGCGGTCGGCGCTGATCCTGGCGGCGAGCTGGACCGGCGAGAGCTGCGCCGAGGGCGACAGATCGAGCTCGAGCCGCCACGGCATCTCGAGGTCGAGGAGCTCCATCTCGAGTTCCTTGAGCTGTTGGCCGAGGATCGTGTTGTAGTGCCGCAGGCGGTCCTCGGCGACCTCGCTGGCATGGTTCGGATCGATCTGCTCGAGCCTGAGCTGCAGCTCCAGCAGGCGCAGCAGATCGCCCGCCTCGTAGGCGATGTTGACCTGTTGCATGAGCTCGGTCTTGCGAGCGCGCTCGCCGGGATCCTGCTCGAGATCTGGATGCAGCGCGACCGCGAGCTTGCGATAGACCTCCTGCAGCACCCGCCCGACCGTGGCCTTCTCCGCTTCGCGCTGGGCCTCCTTGGCGAGCTGCCTGGCAGACTTCTTGCGCCTGGCGCGGCGCTCGCGTACCTGTTCTTGCGCTTGTCCGAAGGCGTGTAGTTGCGCTTCGGCGAAGGTCTGCAACTTGTCCATCGAGCTGACGTCGGCATTGCCGAAGTCCACCCCGAACATGTCTTCCATCATCGATTTCATCGCGTGCGCGGCCGCCGCGCTGTCGAGCGCGGCCTCGGCATCGAAGTCGCCGCGGTGGTGACGATTGTAGATCGGCTTCAGATCATCGTGGCCTTGCTCGGCGAGCAGGTCACCCGCCAGCTCGCAGATCAGCGCCTGAAGCTTCTTGCGCTCGGCCTTGGTGAACCTCGGGTCCATATAGACCCGATCGAACAAGCACACGAGATCATGGCTGGTTCGCTGGTAGGCCTCGACCACCGCTTGGTACGCGGCGAGCTCACGATGAATCGCGGGTTTTACCTCATACCAGGCGCGCAAGCGCTGCTTGCATTGATCGACTTGCTTCATCAGGCGGGCAAAGCGCTGCTGGGCCTTGCTCTTGGGGCGCGCGCGATTCGCGTCGAGCACCTGGATCGCCTGAGCCTCGCCCGGTGGTCGATCGCCGGGGGGTGACTCCGTTCGCTCCGTACGCCCCGGCGAATGGCTGCGATCAGGTCGGTTCGCCCGACCCGGGATCGCCGGGCGGGACGTCCGATCGTCCTGGGCATTGCCACGCGCGTTTGCGTGACCGGGATGCGCCGGATCGTCGACCGCTCGCTTCCACATCGCATAGTGGTTCATCAGCAGCCGGCGATACGCGTGATCCCTCGCGATCATGTCGGTGAACAGCGCGAGTATCTCACTCGACAGCTCGCTCTGCGGATTCATCGGATCCAGGGATGTCTGCGGCTTGTCCCGTCGCGTCGATCGCTCGAATGCATAGTTGATCGACGCGACGATCTGCTGCGTCTCCACGTGCTCGACCATGATCACGACCCGGCGGCAATCACAGTGAGGTTGATCGCAGTAGAACTCGCGGAACAGCCACGTCCCGGTTGGTCGTTCTCTACGGTCGACGATCTGGATCGCCCGCCTCTCGCGCGTGGCGACCTCCGGGAAGACCGAATCGAACGCCTTCATCGTGCACCGCTCCAGCGAAGCTTCACGCGCGGACCTTGCCACGCCGAGCTGACATCAGCAGCGCGAGCAGCTGAGATTTGCAACGGACGCAGCATCCGCAGCCGCTCGTCATCGATGCTCAAACGGTGGCCGGCCGCGTTCCCAGGCCTGGGGATCGGCGTGAGATGCCAGCTCGGAGCCAAAAAAATGGAAAAAACCTACGGCCGAGCATCGTCAACCAGGCCCCCTCGTCGCCTTGTCCCACAGTCGGCGGGTTCGGCCAGCAGCGTGAGGCGGCTGGCGGTTCAGCAAGGATGGACGCGGCGATGGGATGGATGGATCGGCGCCGACAGCGTTTCACGTCGAATCATCGGCGTTGGGGCACAGGGACCTTACTTCTGGAGAGGGAAGCACGATGGCAAGAAATTCATGTACGGACAGCCACAGGCAACGAGCAGCCGACGCTGGCCTGCATGCACATCCTGTTCATCCGCGAGCACAACTGGCAGGCAGACCGGGTCGCCGCGGCACATCCGGACTGGACCGACGAGCAGATCTTCCAGGCCGCGCGCCGGATCGTGGTCGCCGAGCTGCAGCACATCACGATCGACGAGTTCGTGCCGGCGCTGTTCGGCAACATCGCCGGCATCGGACCCTACACGGGCTACAACCCGCAGGTGAACGCGGGCATCAGCGCGGTGTTCTCGACCGCCGCTTACCGCATCGGCCATACGCTGCTCAGCCCGTCCATCCAGCGGCTCGGCGCCGACGGCCAGTCGATCCCGGAAGGGCCGCTCTCGCTGCGTGACTCGTTCTTCGCAGCGACGCCACCGCTCGTGATGGCGCACGGCATCGAGCCGTTCCTCCGCGGCGTCGCCGCGCAGAAGTCGCAGGAGCTCGACAACAAGGTCATCGACGACGTGCGCAACTTCCTGTTCGGCGCGCCGGGCGCGGGTGGGCTCGATCTGATCTCGCTGAACCTGCAGCGTGGGCGGGACCTGGGGCTCCCCGACTTCAACACCATCCGCCAGGACTTCGGCCTGCACCGGATCACCCGGTTCTCTCAGATCACCCAGGATCCGGCGCTCGCGGCGCAGCTCCAGCAGCTGTTCGGCAACGTCAACAACATCGATCCGTTCGCCGGGCTGTTCGCCGAGGATCACCTCTCCGGTTACAACGTCGGCGAGACGCTGCTGGCGGTGTTCACCGATCAGTTCAGGCGGGTCCGCGCCGGTGATCGCTTCTGGTACGAGCGTACGCTGCAGGGTGATGAGCTCGACCGCGTCCGCCATACGCGGCTCTCGGACATCATCAAGCGGAACACGACGATCGATCAAATCCAGGACAACGTGTTCTTCGTTCCCGGGTTCTCGCAGCCGATCGCGGACCGCGGTTACTAGTAGTAGACATAGAGGCCGAGCTGGGCTTCGAGCCCCGCGTTGTAGAGCCCACCGGTCGCCGACAGGGCGAGCGCTTCGGAGAACCGCCAGCGCAGGCCGCCCGACACCTGGTACGAGGCCAGCGTGGGCTGCAGCGGCAGCCAGATCCACTCGCCGGTGACCAGGAGCGAGGCGTCGGACGACAGCCGCGCGCGCAACCCGGCGGAGGGGCCGAGCCCGGCGCGGATCGGCGCGTCGGCGATGCCGCGCAGCCCGCGCGCCGAGACGACCTGGACATCGCTCATCACCCAGCCGAGGAGCCCGCCGCCGGACGTCGCCAGCGCGGCGCCGGCCCCGCCCGACATGCGAAACGCCGTGCAGATATGGCACCCCGAGTCGTCGAGATAGACCGCACCGAGCTGCACCTTCCATGACATGCGGTGCTCGAACGACGTCTGCGGCGACAGCGACGTGATGCGCACGAACTGCGCATCGTCGACCCGGAACCGGACGCGATCCGGCGCAAACACCACGCGCGCCGCGACCGGCAGGAACTCGAGAGCTGCGTAATCGGGATAGCCATCGGCCGGATCGGCGAGATCGTGCAGGGTGAGCCGCGCGTTGACGCCCACGCTGGGATGGCCATCGGTCGTGATCCCGGTGTCCACGCCGACGCGACGCGAGCCGTGACCGCGCTCCGGCCGCTTGTCATCGGGCACCGGCACGTGCAGCTCCACCGAGCGCACCGCCAGCTCGGCGCGGCGCTCCAGGAGGTGCTGCTTGCGCTGCGCGCCGGGCCCCGTCAGGTCGAACGGCAGCTCCTTGGCGTAGCGCATATCGACGACGTCGGTGGCCGCATCCAGCACCTTGGCGCGCCGCTCGACGGGTAGCTCCATCGGCCACGGCACGGCCGGATCGGCGGCGAGCGCGCTCGCCAGCTCGCGCTCGGGATCGCGCAGATCGCGCACCCGCTCGGCGACCTGCGCTCGAATCGCCGGACGAAACCGGACCCGGGTGACCAGGCCGGCGGCGTCGGTGACCAGCTTCACGGTATCGGCCGGTGCCACCGGCACCCGGGTCCGGGCCAGGAAGTCGAGCCGTGGCACCGCGGCCTCGAGCGCGCCGAGGATATGATAGGAGCAGTTCTCCGTCATGTAGTAGTAGTCGAACCAGGTCGAGCCCAGCTCCCAGAAGTGCGCGACCAGCATGTCGAGCTCGTCGGGTGATAACGCCAGGTCATACAGCCAGAGATCGCGTGATTCGAAGTCGTTGTACTTGCGAACCTGCAGGTAGTACGGCACCCGCGTGAACTCCCCCGGAAACGCGCCGACGATCCCCTTCACCGCGTAGGCCACCGCGTTGTTGGTGTCGGCCGTCGCCGAGAAGTTGATCGCGAAATCGAGCAGCTCGCGGTCCTCGCTGGCCTGCGAGCGATGCGAGTTGACGAGCAAGAACGTGTGGCCGAACGCCGAGGCCGGATTGTTGAGGTAGTACGACGAGAACACCAGCGTCAGCGAGGCGGCGTCGAGGTACTGGCGGAACTCCGCGAACCGCTCGCACGCCGGGTGCGGCAGGCGCGCTCGATCGATGTCGAGCTCGCGGGTGAGCCACAAGAGCCGCGCCGGAAACTGGCACATCGGGTGCTGCACGTCCTTGGGCGCGCCGCTCTGCACCGACGAGAACAACCCACGCAGCGTCGCCTCGAGCTCCGCGCTGGGGCTGACCTTGCCATTGTGAGCCAGGAAGAAGCTCGGGCCGTCGGCCTCCGACTCGAGGTTGCCGCTCCACGTCGACTGGTAGTGGACCAGCTTGCGCCACGCCGGCCGCGCCGATAGCCCGAGCCGCCGCGAGGCACCGATCAGCTCATCGAGATAGCTGATCTCGGCGACCTGCGTGGTGGGCAAGAGGTGCTCGCGCGCGATCGAGACCACCCGCGTCGCACAGGCCGCACAGGCCCACGCGGCCGCGAGCAGCACGACCGCACCGAGACGCGCTGGGTGGCGAGCGAAACTTCTCACGCCGTAGTTCTAACGTCCCCGGCCGCCGCGTGAACCAGCCAGGCCGCCAAATTCGCCCCGGGGTGATCCCGGGTGATCGTCAGATCGGGCTGGGATCGCGATCAGATCAGCTTCGAGCACTGCAGCGAGGCATCCGCCTTGAGCAGGTCGACCGCGCTCGTCGAGACCTGCGTATCGCTCACGGTCGAGCTCGGAAACACCGTCTTGAAGTTCGCCTGCAGCTTGGCCGCGACCGCCGAGGAGTCGGCGCAACCGGCGAGCTGGCTCAGGTTGGCGATGGTCTCGCCCTGGCCGCGCGCGACGTCCTTGGCAAACGCCTGACGGTTGGTCTCCAGGTACGACTTGGCCGCCACCACGCTGGCCGCCGGCGCCCCACAGCCGAGGGTGCCCGACGTGATACCGAACGTCTGGTTGGCGAAGATGCCGTTGGTGGTGGCAGCGAAGATTTGCACGATGCCGGGCTTGGAGCCGATCAACATCGCGCCGAGACCGCAACCGGCCGGACCGTAGCCATCGGCCTTGGCGACGCGGTCCGAGGCGACGAAGAGCATGGAAGCCGCGGCGATGGACAACACGAGTTTCATTGATTTCATCGAGATCTCCTGAGAAACAAACGTGAACGGCGCGAGCGTAGAGGTGCCTTGCGCGTGGTGTCAAGTCCGCGACAGCGCTCGATTTGTCCAACTTACGATCACGGATTACGCACAACGGATTGTATTGTAAGGACGGCCCATGCCCCGCGGATCGGGAGTGTGCTCTCGCGTCGCGCGATCGGGCTCGGATGGCTGCTTCGCCACGCCGCGTGCCTGCCCGGAACCGGGTCACCGGGCCGGTCGTGACGGCACCGGCGTGACCTTCCAGATCTCGCGCGCGTACTCGCGGACCGCGCGATCCGACGAGAACCGGCCGGCGCGCGCGGTGTTCAGGATCGACGCGCGCAGCCACGCGGCCGGCGTGCGCCACAGCGCCTCGACCCTGCGCTGGCAGTCGGCGTACGCGCGGAAGTCGGCGAGCACGAGGAACGGATCGCGGTGGAGGAGGTCATCGACGAGGGGCGCATAGAGCGTCCGGTCGCCGGGCGAGAACTCGCCGCTGGCGACGAGCTCGATCACGCGCGCGAGCTCGTCGTCGGCGAGCTCGGCCGACGGCCGATAACCCGCGCGCTTGGCCGCCACCTGCTCGGCGGTCAGGCCGAACAGGAAGAACTGGTCGGGCCCGACGGCCTCACGGATCTCGACGTTGGCACCGTCGAGCGTGCCGATCGTCAGCGCGCCGTTGAGCGTGAGCTTCATGTTGCCCGTCCCCGAGGCCTCCATGCCGGCCGTCGAGATCTGCTGCGACAGATCGGCGGCGGGATAGATCCGCTGCGCGATCTTCACGCTGAAGTCGGGCACGAACACGATGCGCAGGCGATCGCGCGTCCGCGGATCGGCGGCGATCGCGTCGGCGATGCCGTGGGCGAGCCGGATGATCAGCTTCGCGGCGCGATACGCCGGCGCGGCCTTGCCGGCGAGCACGATCGTGCGGGCGACCCCGAGGTCCTCGCCGCGCCGGACCCGCTCGAACAGCGCGATCGCGTGCAACAGATTTAAGTGCTGGCGCTTGTACTCGTGGATCCGCTTGCAGTGGGCGTCGAGCATCGCCGCCGGATCGCAGGTAAGGCCGTGGGTGGCGCGCAGCCAGTGCGCGAGCTCGGCCTTGTTGGCGGCCTTGACGGCCCGCCAGCGATCCTGGAACCCGGCGTCGCCGGCGAACGCCTCGAGCCCTTGCAGCCGCTCGAGGTCGCGCAGCCAGCCGTCGCCGATCGCCTCGGTGATGAGCTCGGTGAGCCGCGGGTTGGCGAGCCCGACGAACCGCCGCGGCGTCACGCCGTTGGTAACGCTGGTGAACCGCGCGGGCCACAGCTCCGCGAAGTCGCGCAGCACGGTCTCGCATAGCAGGCGCGAGTGCAGCGCGGCCACGCCGTTGATCCGGTGGCTCGCGACGGTCGCGAGGTGGGCCATGCGGACCTGCTTGTCGCCGTCCTCGCCGATCAGCGACATCCGGCGCACCCGCGCGTCATCGCCGGGAAACTTCGCGCGCACCTCGTCGAGGAATCGCCGGTTGATCTCGTAGATGATCTCGAGGTGGCGCGGCAGGAGGCGCGCGATCAGGGGCAGCGGCCAGGTCTCGAGCGCCTCGGGGAGCAGCGTGTGGTTGGTGTACGAGACCGAGCGGCGCACCACGTCCCAGGCCTCGTCCCAGCCGAGGTCGTGGACGTCGACCAGGAGGCGCATCAGCTCGGGGATGGCGAGCGCGGGGTGGGTGTCGTTGAGCTGGACCGCGAACTTGTCGGCGAACTCGCGGATCGTCGCGCGTTGCAAGAGGATCCGGATGCAGTCCTGCAGCGCGCACGACACGAAGAAGTACTGCTGCTCGAGCCGCAGCTGCTTGCCGGCCGGGCTCGAGTCGTTCGGGTAGAGCACCTTCGTCAGGGTCTCGCTGCGGATCTTCTGATCGACCGCGCGCCAGTACTCGCCGATCTGGAACGCGTCGAGATCGAACTCCTCGTCGGCCGCGGCGCTCCACAGCCGCAGGAAGCTCGTGGTCTGGGTGGCGTAGCCCGCGATCGGGACGTCGTACGGGATGCCCTTGACCGTGCGCTCCGGGATCCAGCGCACGCGGAGCCGGCCGTGGGGCTCGGCCGTGTGCTCGGTGAACCCGCCGAACCCGACCGGAGGCTCGATCCCGAACCGCCGGACCTCCCAGGGGTTACCGTTGCGCAGCCAGCGATCGGTGCGCTCGACCTGCCAGCCGTCGCGGATCGCCTGATCGAAGATCCCGAACTCGTAGCGCAGGCCGTGGCCGATCGCCGGGATGTCGAGCGTCGCGAGCGACTCCATGTAGCACGCCGCGAGCCGGCCGAGGCCGCCGTTGCCCAGCCCCGGCTCCTCCTCGTGTTCGATCAGCGCCTCGAGCGAGATCCCGAGCTCGTCGAGCGCGGTGCGGGCCACGCCCTGGAGCCCGAGCGCCAGGAGGTTCGCCCCGAGCTGGGGACCAATCAGGAACTCGGCCGACAGGTAGATCACGCTGCGGTGCTTGCCCTCGAGGTAGGTCCGCGACGACTCGACCCAGCGGTGCAGGATCCGATCGCGCACCGCGAACGACAGCGCGAGGAACTGATCGTTCAGGGTCGCGACCTCGGGGAACTTGGCGAGCTCGAAGTACAGCTTGCCGATCAGGTCGCGCCGCAACGCGGCGGCGTCGTCGCCCGGGCGCATGTCATCGTTGCTCTCGATCATGCGCGCTAACGTAGCGCATCGCCGTCGCCACGGGCGCCGCGTCACCGGGATCAGGGGGAACGCTCGGGTGCAGTGGGAGCGGCTTGGCTGATCACCGGTGAACAGCTTGCCCCGGTCGCGATCCCCGACACGCTGCAGAGCGCGCTGCCGGCATATCGCAATGACGAACGCAAGACCTGAGCTCCTCGCCGATCATCCCGATGCCGGATCGCGTGTCGTACCGGGGTTGACGCCGTCCGATGAGGATCTCGAATCCGGGATCGCGAGTTGGCTCTAACCTCGCATCGCTCCGATTTGCCCTCTGATATGTTGGCGATGGTCGAGCGCCACATCGCCCGACGTATTCATCACCAAAGAGGAGCAAGGGATGCGATCTATTTTTTTGGCAGCTGCTGTGTTCACCGGCATCGTTGGCTGTAGCAGCGGCACCGCGCCGACGGGCAGCGGGCCGGCCTGTTCGACGACCTCGACGCAGACCATGGAGGCCTTGATATCGACGCCGTCGAAGCTCACGCTCGACAGAAGTCAGAATGCCATCTGCACGCAGGGGTGGACGTGCGACGACCTCCGTTTCTTTGCTACCCAGGCCCTATGCACGAGCCAGTGTGGCTCCGGCTGCTTTCTCGACTTCAACTGCAATGGTCACTGCGTCTGTCCCTGACGCATCTCGCGGCGGATCCACGTTCGCGTGCTGAGGCTCCTGGCGTCAAGATGCGGCGCCGATGGCCGCGGCAACCGGGCGAGGCTCGGTCGCGACGCGGATCGCGACCCAGCCGACGCCTAGGACCTCGCACAGGAGCGTGGTGACCTCGATGTCGCCGGCGCACACGCAAACCGCCTCGCCGCGCGTCGAGACCACGAGGAGCTGAGGATCCGGACAGCCCAGCTTGGCGGCGCACTCCATCGGTCCACAGCCGGGTCGCCGCGAACACGCCGATCGAGGGCGAGAGCCCGGCCCTCGATGACACGTACGCGAAGCTCGAAGCGCGGTTCGCTCCGACGCTTGCGGGCGTGGTCGAGCGTGGCACGCTGCCGACCGACCCGACCGCGATGCGGGAGGTCCTGGCCTTCGTCGCGAGCCAGGCCGTGCGGACGCCGCGGGTGCGGCAGATGCAGCAGCGGTTCCGCGAACAGCCGTGAGTTGGTCGCAGGTTCATCGGTGATCCCACGCTTCGCAAAAGAATTGCAGCGTTGGTGTCGCAAGCAGGTCCGGTGTCCCGTGCAGCACTACTCGCTGTGCATGTTCGGGGGCGCCCGTGCATGACCTCGATCTCGACATGGCCAGCCTGGCCATCCCGGTTCGTGTAACGACGCGGCCTCGCCCGCAGCCGCAACGCGGTGCATTCCTGCGGGGGCCTATCTCGTTCGCCTGGCTGTGCGCGGCGGCGCAAGCGCCCGGTCGCGCGCTTCACGTTGCGATCGCGATCCAGTTTCTCGCGGGCATCGCCCGGAGCACGACGGTGGAGCTGCGGCCGTCCACGCTGCGCCTGCTCGGTATCGACAGGTTCGCGGCATACCGTGGCCTCGCTGCGCTCGAACGCGCCCAGCTGGTAACCGTACGACGCCATCGTGGGCGAAGTCCTTCGGTGACGATCGTCGGCGAGGGACCGCGTGGGTAGCCGAATGCGCCCGACCGAGGACCCAGTGCAGATCCCCGCCTGCTTGATGCACGCGCAGTCGCCGACGCGCTCGGCTGCTCGATGTCGGCCGCGAGGCGTATCCTCAAGTACGATCTCCCAGCGCTGATCGTTGGAGAGCGGATGGTCCGCGTGCGAGCTGACGACCTCGCGAAGTACGTCGAGGAGCGACGCGCACGAGGAACTGCGGAGGAACAAGGAACATGGCAAGCCATCTCTACCGGCGGAAGGCCGGCGGCATCTAGTGGGGCCGACTACACCGACCCCTCGGGCGTCCGGCACCGATTCAGCACCCGGGCCACCGACAAGAAAGCCGCCGCGACGATCCTCGCGCAGCGTGAGCGCGACGCCGCCGCGCAAGCTGCCGCGGGTCTTGCCTCGGACGCGGCCGGCCGGACCATCGAAGACCTGACCTGGTACCTCGCCGTCGAAGCTCACACCAACACCAGCGGCAAGCAGATCTCCGCCGGGTGACGCCGGTGTGCCAAACCTGGTGGCAATTCCTGGCGCGGATGGCGCGGATGGCGCGACTCCCGCGCCGGCCCCGAAACGGACGAAGCGGCCATCTCCGACGAGAAACGGCCGCTTTCAGCGAGTTCGGGGAGTGAGGGCAGAAGGACTCGAACCTTCAACCAGCGGATTAAGAGTGCCCTTGCCGCCGCCTCTCAAGCCTGCGAAGTTCCAGCTGAAACTCCGATCGGTCAGGCAGCGCTGCCACGCCGGTGTTACGTGACCCGGCCTGCGAAGACCTCGGTCGACCTTCGTCACCGGCTTCGAGTAGGCTTGGGACGCGATTCGCCCTGCGCCACTGCTACTCATATTTTTGTGCACTTCAGCCCCGAGAAAGGCCGCATTTCTCCGTTACACCAACGGGTACGATGCCATGCTCGCGCCGGAAGTGGAGACGGGGAAGGCGAAGACCGAGACGCGCAAGCGAGTGCTCGACACCAGTGGAGTAAAATTGCAGTATCATGAACGTCCAACAGCTCGCGCAGCGCGTGCTCGACATCAGTGGATGTAAAATTGCAGTATCTCGGTTTTCAACAGATCGCGCATCGCGTGCCGAGATCCGCTTGCAGCTCCTGATACGTTCCGCGTACGCTGAGCGTCCAGCGAATGCAAGCTTCCGCTCAGATGCTCGAACGAATGGTCCGTGCCGCACGTCAGATCGCGCAAGCCCCGGACTTCACGTTCGCGCACTACGGGCAGCTTTTCGCGTGGCTCCAGCGCGAGGACGTCCTCGTGTTGTTCGAACAGATCCTGCACGAGATTCGCGACTCGGCGGCGGCCTCCCATTCCCCGTACCTGGACCAGGTCCACCTCGCCAGCGAGGGCGACTTCAACCTGACCCTCAAGATCGCGGGGCGCGCCGGAGAGCGCGGTGACCACCTCACGGCGAGCGAGTTCGACCTGCTCGTGGTCAACCTGTCGGAAGACCCGGTGTCGCTTCCGGTCTATCGCACGACGGTCGATGTGAGCGCGCTACACCGGCGGCCTGGCCCCCTGCTCGGGCCGGAACGGCTCACGCTGGAGCCGCGTGGTTGCCGGACGTTCGCGGCATACGCGGAGATCGCCGACCTCGCTGGCGCCGACCGCGAGGTGCCGCTCCTCGTCGTGCATTCCCTGGCGCGCGGCGCGACGACCTGGGTCTTCTCCCGCGCGAGCGGAGAGTCGCTCCAGACCACAGATAACCACCTACAGAGCTCACGCATGCGCATGGCTGCGCGTGCGATGGGTGAACTGCATGGCGGCCCGGACGTCATCGACACGCTGGAGCAGCTGGCGCGCTCCGATTACCTGCACTTCGTCCGGTGGGAGGCCGCCGAGGCGGTCTACCGGCTCGATCCGGCCCGCGGAGCGGCGCTGCTGCGCGACCATCTCGCCCACGACGCGCACCCGTCGATCTGCAAGGCCGCGCGCGCGACGCTCGACAACATGGCGTCAGCGCCCACCTGAGCGAAACCGAGGAGACGATGGCACTCACGATCGAGTCCCGGACGACCGCGTCGATCTCCCTCGATGAATACCTCGATTTCTGTGCCGCCCAGCCGGATCTCCAGGACCCTGAGAGGGCCATCGCCACGGCCGACCAGCTCAAGGCGCTCGCCAACAACAAGCAGTTCCTCGCCGATTACTTCAACCGCGAGATGAAGGATATCGGCTGGTTCCAGGAACACAACGACTTCAAGCCGTCGACCTTCTTGCTCCACCGGGGCAAGGGCTACACCGTCCGCGCCGTGGTCTGGCTGCCGGCCGACGAGGTGGAGAGCCCGGAGATCTTCTCCTATTACGAGACGCACGATCACAACTTCGATTTCCTGACCTGCGGTTATCACGGGCCTGGGTATCGCACGACCATCTATCGTTACGAGCACGAGCGCGTGGTGGGCCATCCCGGCGAGAAGGTCGATCTGGAGTTCCTCGAAGACACGACGTTGCCAGAGGGGAAGCTCATGTATTACCGCGCCAGCCAGGACGTGCACACGCAGCTCCCGCCCGAGGCGCTGTCGATCTCGCTCAACCTGATCCTCCCGCGCAGGAGGCGGCCGCCCGCAGCGCAATACGAGTTCGACATGGACAGCCGCACCGTGCTGGCCCGCTTCGGGGACATGCAGATGCGGCGCCTGATCTTTTCGACGGTGAAGCACATCGGTGACGAGAACAGCCTGGACATCCTCGCCACCATTGCGCGGCGCCACGCCGACCACGGCACGCGCGCGCTCGCCTGGGAGACGCTCATCGCCCGCAAGCCCGAGGAGGCCGAGGTCTGCCAGCGCGCCGCGATGAACGATCCCAATCCGTACGTGAAGGAATCGGTGCGGCGCGCATGCGACCGCATGACGACCAGACATGCTCCCGCCGCGGAAGACTCACTGAACCGGAGCGGGAGCCGACCGTGAGCAACGACCCGACACAGAAAGGACCTATCACATGAACAGGCAGAGCAGCAAAACCCCCTTCGTCAAGCTCGATGACCAGGTGACCCTCGCCAGCACGAGCGCGCGGGTCGTCAAGACCGCCCAGATCGGCCGCGTCCTCGGCTTCGGCTGCCATCAGCACGAGCAGGAGGCGCTCGAATCGCTCAAGAGCTACGCCAAGCAGGTGCGGGAGAATCCGGCGAACGCGGGCGACATCGAGGCGGGCGTCCACCAGCGCATCCAGAAGCTGGAGCAGGCGATCCTGAAGTCCCACCAGAAGTCGAAGTAGGCCTTGCCTCCCCGCGCCGCGCCTCCTACGTTTCCGCGCCATGGTCAAAGCGCCGCTCCACGCGATCGTCACCGGTGCGAGCCGAGGCATCGGACGCGCGATCGCCCTGGAACTGGCGACCCGAGGCGCTCGGCTGGCCATGGTGGCGCGTCGCGAAGTGCCTCTGCAGAGCGTCGCCAATGAGGTCCATCGACGGGGCGGTGAGGCCGCGGTCTTCCCGTGCGATCTCACCGAGACCGCGAAGCTCTCCGGGCTGGTCGACACCATCGCGGAGCGGCTCGGCCGGATCGACGCGCTCATCCACAACGCCGGCGCGTTCGACTTCACGCCGGCGCAGGATGCGGACCTGGAGCGCTGGGATCGCGTGCTCGATCTGAACCTGCGCTCGATCATCCACCTCACCCGGTACGTGCTTCCTCACCTTGAGCGCAATGCGTCGTCGACCATCGTCAACATCGCATCGGTCGCCGGCAAGGACTACCTGGCCCGCGGGGGCGTGTACGCGGCGAGCAAGTTCGGGCTGTTCGGCTACGCCGGGTCGCTGTTCGAGGACGTGCGCGATCGCGGCGTCAGGGTCTGCACGATCGCCCCCGGCCAAGTCGCCTCGCGCATCGACGTCGTCCCGCGCGAACGCACCGTCGAGATACCGGCGGAGGACGTGGCCAGGGTCGTGGCCTTCGTGCTGGAGTTCCCCACGACGAGCTGTCCTACCGAGATCGTGCTCCGCCCGCAGCACCGGAGCTGAGGGCCCCGGGATCGCCGTAGAGCGAGCCATCGTCCAGTCGGGGACGCCACAGGTCCAGCTCCGTGGTGCCGATCATCGACGAGAAGTAGCGCGCCTGCGGGAAGTCGGCGCAGAGGATCGCGTAGCTTGCACGGAACAGGGCGTCGATGGCTTCGAACTTCTCACGGGGACCGAGCGCAGGGTCCAGGTAATGCGCCAGCAGGTCGTCGAAGAACCGCGCGTGGTCCGTGGCGATAGCGGCGTGCTGGAACCTGGTGGCGAGCCCCTGCACGAAGTAGTTGCTGTGGAATAGCCCGCCGCCGAGCAGTGCGAGCTGGCGGTTGCGGCGGAGCTTGAAGCTCACCGACATCGCATCATCGACGTACTCGACGTGGTGCCAGAAGGCGGCCGGGATGAGGAGCGTCTCGCCCGGCTGCAGGATGGCATCGTACCCGTTGGTGTAACGGAGGAAGGCGGCCTTGTCCTCGGGGCTGAAGTTGCACAAGAGGTATTCGCTGAAATTCATCGTCGGCCGGAGCTTCTGCGACTCGCGCGGCGAGATCAGGATGACGCGCTTGCGGCCGAAGACCTGGTGGAGCAGCGTCGCGTGATAGTCGCGATCGTAATGGAGGTTCGACTTGTTCCCCGCGTTGCCGAGGAACAGGCGCGAGGCGATCCGGTCACCGTCCCCGGCGTTGATCTCTGCCAGGTCGCCGAGCGACAGCAGCGACGAGACGGCCTCGGGCGTGGGCTGCTCGAGGCAGAGCATGGGCGTGTCCATGTGCCGCCGTGCGAACGCCATGTACTCCGCCAGTGTCATCTCGGTGGTGCTCGCGAGCGGGTCGAGCCGGTACGCCTGAAAGTGGTTGTAGCTGTACTCCGGGCGGATGAGCAGGCGGAGCGCGCCGAGCCGCGCCACGGTCTCGTCGGCGCTCGTGAGCTCGGCGATGGGCTGGCCCGTGAAGAGGTCGCGCACGATGACCGGGCGCTCGTCGAGGGCGATGCGCTCGAGGTCGGCGCGCGAGGTGCAGGCGACCCGCTCGATGTTCTCTGTGGCGGTCACGACTCGCGCTCCCGGCGCTCGGCCTCGTGCCGCGCGCGGCGGATCTCATCGAGGAGCTGCTGTTCGAAGGCGAGCATCTGCTGGTGGAGGCGCTGCGCGTAGTCGTCGGGGTTGCTACCGGCGGCGGCCGGGTCGCCCACCAGCCACTTGAGGCGCAGGTACTCGGTGAAGTCCTCCGAGTCGTTCACGTGCGGAAACGGAGCTGTCGGTCGGGGGACGCCGAGGAACTGGCACAATGGCTCCCAGCCTTCCTTCACGTCGAACACGAGGAGCTGGTCCGGGCGCACCGTGCGCTTGACCGTCTCGACGTGCTGTTCGTAGACGCCGATGGCATAGGCCTTGTCTTCGAAACGCCCCTGCAGGATCCCGCTCCAGAAGATCTCGTCGACCATCTGGGTGAACGCTGCCATCTCGGGGTCGCGGACCTTGCTGAGCGCGTAGACCGTATCGCGGGCGCTCGCGTACCAGCGCTCGGGGTCGCGCACGCTGAGCAGAACGCGCGCGTTCGGGTGGACCGCGAGCAGCTCGCGATAAAAGGCGGCGGAAGGCATGTCCACCGTCGCTCGATACCCCTGGAAGAGGGCATTCCAATCGACGGGCGCGCCGCGCGCCACGTCGGTCCACAAGCGAACGTGGTCCGGTCCAGGGCGAGGTACGAGCACTTCGCGCATGTGGTAGCAGGGGCCAAACCCGAGCGTCTCGAGTGCGCTCTTGATGGACATCGTCCCGGTTCGGGGAAACCCTGCGCCGATCACCTCCATGGCCATGGCCTTCTTCCTCGGGTGGGGATCGCCGCGCGATTGGTCCCCGGTTCGAGGATCGTCGGATCGGGATCCTTCGTCAACCCGGGACAGCAGCGTGCTTGTAATTGCCCCGGCCGTCATCAGGATCGTCCTCGCCGGGCGGGCTTCGGCGGCTCGAGAGTAGCCCGGCCTCGGCGTTCGTCAGCGCACGGCCGTGCCCCTTGGGTAACCTTCGACTATGGCGCCCCCGGCCCAGGCGTTCGGTCCACACCACGTACCCCGCATGATCGAGGGGCTGTTTGTTGGCCCTGGTCAGACGGTGAGCGGCATGCCGAGCCGCTTGCTGAGTGCTGTCCTGCCGGTGCTGTCGGCCGACTCGACGTGCGACTCCGCGTTCGTCTGCCTCGATCTGTATCAGCGGGTCACCGACGACCCACCCCGCGACTGGGAGTGGCACGTGGTCTCCGAGATCGGCAGGTACTCCTGGGAGCACACCATCGGCCTGGACCTCGGGGAGATCTGGAAGTTCGTCACCTGGTCATACGGGGCTCCTCACACGTACGCAGTCGTGTACGCCTCGCCGATCGAGCCGGGCGATATTGCCGCTGCTTACGGTGCCGAGGCCGCGCACCGCGCGTGGCCTCAGGACAAGGCTGTCCAGCTGAAGCTGACCCGCATCCCGTGACCTCGATCGCTCGTGGCAGGACGACTGGACCGACTCCGGGTGTCCCCCGTCGGGAGGTGGGCGCGCTCGTAGGCGTGGCGTTAGGTCTCTCGGAACCACGGCTGATCTGGTGGCTGCCAGATCGCCCCGTACAGCTCTCGGATGCGATGCCCGACGCGCATCCGCAGTTCGTGCTCACCCACTGGTCCGCGTATCAGATAGCGGAAGGTCGCGGTCGCCACGCGTTCCTCGCACATTCGACGAGCAGCATCTCGCGTCAGGTAGCGAGCTGCGAACGCCTCTGGTTTGGCGACGTCGACGCCGACGCCTCGCGCCTCGCCGATGACCTGGTCGTCGCGCGTGACAAGCACGAGGCCGCCGGTGCAACATTCGTTGACCATGTGCCGGTCACGGGTTCGGTTCGAGAGCCCGAGGCCATCGTTGGTCAGGAACCGTTCCCATCCGTCGAATACGCCATCGTTGCCGAGCACATGGTCCCTGAATGAGCGCGACGCCCATGCGAGTTCGCGTCCCGAAGCTTGGCGATACGTGACGGCGCGTCAACTCGTCTCCGCGGGGACCAGCGTGGACGTCCCGATGCAGAGCCTGCGCAAGCTGCTCGCGGGCTCGTACGGCAAGGTGATCATCGCGCGGCGGCTCACCAACGCGGAGGTGAAGGGGTTCGAGCGCGAGCGGGGGACTCTGACGCGGGGGTGCACGCACGACTCTTTGTCAAAGGGGGAGGAGCGGTTCCGACGGCCCCGGGCAGGGATCAGTCAACGCTGATCGGCGGGGTCGATGCACACCACCGAGCCCCGTGATTCGTTTCCGAGGGCGGCCCTGAAGATCCCCCGAAAAAATCGGCCCGCATCGGGTCCTCCGAGGACACCCTCCCCGGATCGCCGACGGGTCCCCTTTGGGATAGCCCTAGCGATAGACGATCGCCCGTCAAGGCTGCCGGTCTCGGTGATCGAGCACCGGGCACAGCGCGGCAGAACCGGCGGTCTACCGTGCTACCCTGATCGTTGTGTCGCGCCCTGCCACCGTCGGCATGATGACCGAGGCCGAGTACCTCGAGTACGATCGCTCTCACGACGGCAAGTACGAGTACGTCAACGGCGAGGTGGTCGCGATGGCGGGCGTGTCGGACGCCCACGACCGGATCCAGGTCAACGCCACCGTGGCCTTGGCCAATCGCCTCCGGGGCGGTCCGTGTCGGGTTCGCGGTGCCGATCTACGGGTTCGGCTCGATGAGACGGGCCTGTATTGCTACCCGGACCTGACCATCGTGTGCGGCGAGCCTGCGTTCGCCGCTACTCGTCCGGTCACCTTACTGAACCCCCGGGTCATCATCGAGGTCCTGAGCGAGACCACCGAGGAGTACGACCGCGGGGCCAAGGTGGCGCATTACCGGCACCGCGCGTCGTCGATCTGATCCTGCTCATCGACTCCCAGCGCCGGATGGTGGAGCGTCAACGGCGAAATCAGGACGGGACCTGGACGTTGTCGGAGCACACGACCGGCAAGGTCGTCATCCTCGAGCACGAGGTCCCACTCGACGAGTTCTACGATGGCGTCGCCTTGGCGGCCACCCCGTAGCTGTCCCTGGCGACCTGGGATCCAGACCCGGTTGCCGGCTGGAAGGTTGATAGCCTCCCGATTGTACGTCCACGAGACGGAAGCCGACGCACGTGAGTGGCCGGCGCCGGTCCAAGAGGCAGCGGCACAGGAACCGACCCGGACCGGCGGGTCCTGATGAGGCTCGACGCTCGCACCTGTGGCAGCGGCTTCGACCCGTACGAACGAACGTGCTGTGAATATCGCTACTTAGAGAGTGAGGGCAGAAGGACTCGAGCCTTCAACCAGCGGATTAAGAGTGCCGTTGCCGCCGCCTCTCAAGCCTGCGAAGTCCAGCTGAACTCCGATCGGTCAGGTAGCGCTGCCACGCGGGTGTCACGTGACCCGGCTACGAAGGCCTCAGCGACCCTCGCCATCGGATTCGAGTAGGCTTGAGCCATGGCCGTGCCGCAACAGCTCCTCCAGCAGCTCCTCGCGCTCGACGAGGCGGTGCGGCTGGAGATCGCCCACACGCTCCTGAAGAGCGTCGACGAGGCGGTGGATGACGACATGAGCGACGAAGAGCGAGTTCGGCTCGAGGCTGCGCTCGAACGTTCGCTGGCGCAGGCGGATGCCGGCCAGACCGTGTCTGCGGACGAGGTGTTCCGGCCACTGCGCGCCAAGCGGGCAGCCCGAGCTGCTCGCTGACGTGACCGCGACGGTCGAGTTCTCGGACGACGCCAGGCGGATGCTCGACGACGCCGATGAGCGATGGGCTGCCGAGCATGGCTACTTTGCGGCGAACCCGCTGGTGGAAGAGGCCGAGCACGCGAGCGAGTAGCTCCGCCACAATCCCGAGTTGGGCGTGCGATTCCGTCGAGCACGGGGCCGCCGGCCTGAGATCCGGCGCCTGCTGCTTCAAACAGGCTGGCACCTCTACTATAGCGTCGATGCCAGCCGGTCCCATGTACTGATCCTCGCCGTCTGGTACGCGAGCCGAGGCGAGAACCCACCGCTCTAGCGAACACGCGAAGCCGCGTGCGATCCGGCGCGGACCGACTCCCACTCGAGATCGTCGTCAGGGTTCGCCAGCGCCTCTCTCTCTCTCTCCGCTCGATCTCGCTGGTCCACGCTGCTTCCACGTCAGCCTCAGGCTCGGTCGACCGTGCTACCCTGATCGTGTGTCGCGCCGTGCCACCGTCGGCATGATGACCGAGGCCGAGTACCTCGAGTACGATTGGTCAGTGTCAGGATGGTACTCGATGCTCGTCGCGTAAATGTCGAGGACCTTCTGATAAAAGCGCCGCTCGGACGCGCGGATATCACGAATCCGCTCGAGCAGCTCGTCGAAGTAGTCGGTGTGTCCTTCCCCGGGCGGGTTCTTCAGCCGCTCGTCGTCCATCGCGAAGCCCTTGACCAGGTACTCGGACAGCCGCGCGTTGGCCCACTTGCGGAACTGCGTGCCGCGATGGCTGCAGACGCGGAAACCGACGGCGAGGATCGCCTCCAGCAAGTAGTGCTGCACGGGACGCCGGACCTGCCGCGTCCCTCCTGTCGAACCATCAAGTAAGACTTGATAGTTGCCCCCTGCACGCGGCCAGTCGCGGTTATTCGCGAGCCGATCGAACAAGCGCGAGCCGATCGGTCGCTCGAGCTGACGGGTCGACCAGGCTTCGCGCGCAGCTTCGATCTCGTAGAACGCACGTGCTGTCGGGCTGGCGACCCGCATCAAGATGACGTATTGCGTCCGCCCGAGCGTCGGCGGGACATCGAGCAGAAACTCGAACCCATGCTCGCACAGCCGGACCGTGAGCTCGATCCGTTCACTCCGGACGCGGTCCCTCGCGCGCGGCCAGCGCACGAGCCCACAAGAGGCCCGGTCGTCATCAGGATCGTCCACGCCGGGCGGGCTTCGGCGGCTCCGCGATCGCCTTCAGGGCGCGCTCGGCTCGCTCGCGGTCACGGGCCAGCTCGGCACGGAGCTGGGCTTCGGTGGGTAGGTACATCTGGTAGTGCCTGGCGAGGATCCGCGTATTGTCCTCGGGCAGGGTGATCTTCGCCATCGCGTCGTTCTTCTCCGAGCACAGGACGATGCCGATCGTCTTCGCCTCGCCCTCGGCGCGCTGGAAGCGATCGTAGAAGTTCACGTACATCTGCATCTGGCCGAGATCCTGATGGGTGAGCTTGCCGAGCTTGAGGTCGACCAGGACGAAGCAGCGGAGCAGCCGGTTGTAGAGGACGAGGTCGACGAAGAAGTGGTCGCCGTCGAGGGTCAGCCGCTTCTGGCGCGCCACGAAGCAGAACCCCTTGCCGAGTTCGAGCAGAAACGCCTCGATGCGATCGATGATCGCCTGCTCGAGATCGCGCTCGCGCCACGCGGCGCGCTCGTCGAGCCCCAGGAACTCGAGGACGAACGGCTCCTTGATCACGTCCGCCGGCGACTCGGGCTGCGCGCCGCGGCGCGCCAGCGCCAGGACCTTCTCCTTGTCGCGGCTCCGGGTGAGCCGCTCGAACAGCAGCGAGCCTACCCTGGCGCTCCAGCTCGCGGCTGGACCAGCCTTCACGGGCAGCCTCGATCTCGTAGAACGTGCGGGCATCGTCGTTCGTGATCTTCAGCAGGACAAGGTAGTGGGTCCAGCCGAGGTTGGGAGGGAAAGCGACGGCGACCGGCGCCACAGCTCCGGGCGCTGCGGCCCGGAGCTGCCGCCCCTTCGATCTGGACAGCACCGCTGTCCGAATTCCGCGCCCCTTAGATTTGGACAGCGCTGCTGTCCGAATTGCCGGGCCGCCAAGTTCCGCCGGCAACGACGAGCCCTTCGGGTAGGTCAGGTAGAACTGCCGGAGCCTGCGAAGCGTACGTTCTCCGAACCCTTTGCCAAGCCGCGAGACCAGCCCTTCTGCGAGTCGCTGGATGACCTCGTCGCCGTACCCAGCACGCCGCTCACCACCTTGCTCCACCTCGACGATCTCGCGACCGATCAACCAGTACGCATGCACCATCGCCGAGTTGACGGAGCGGGCCGCGTGACCACGTGCGGCGTCGACGATCTCGAGCACCCGCGAGAGTAGCCCGGCCTCGGCGTTCGCCAGCGCACGGCCGTGCCCCTTACGAGGCAGCGTGGGTCCGCGCCTCGCCATCAGCGCTCGCCCTCGTCCAACAACGCGATCACGAGGCGGGATTCGCTCAACTTGCGCAAACGACGGGCTGCGATCTCGTCACGGGCAAGCGTGTGCAGCGGAGCGCGTGCGTGGTCGTCCACCACCACGAACGCCGACCATCGAACCGGCCAAGCCGAACTCCCCATAGATTGGGCATCGTACATCCGAAAAACTGCGTGCGACTCGTAGCGCAGGGATCTCGCCTCGATCGGCGCGCCGCTCCGGGCGATGCGCACGGCGACAGCAGCATCGGTGCCTCCATCGACATCGTGGCTCGATCACGCCGGAGCGGACAAGCGCTCGTCAGGTCAGGGTAGCACCCAGGTTCCTTGGCGTTGGGACAGTTGAAGGTCTCGCGCAGGCGCTCGCGGGTCTCGCCCTCGACGGTGTGGCTGACCAGGTGCTCGGCCCGGATCACGTCGTCGAGCACCTCGCGCCGGCGCACGTCGTCGAGCGCACCGATGTACACGAGGCAGCGCCGTACCACAACACGTCGCGATCACCGGGGCACGGGTATCTCTCCCAGCCGCCGAGCGAGCTAGACCTGGTAGCCGATGCGGCGCCAGCGCTCGAACGGGCGCGGCTGCCGCGCCTCGATGCCGCCGGACGAGCCCCTCGACGGTGCTCGGGATGCCGGGCCCTCAGGTGGCGTTGCCGAGGCCGCTCTCAGTCGTGTTCGAAAATTGACCTAGCCGCTTGGCATAAGAATCTGAGCACCGAGCACACCGAGCACCCTCGTCGACGTTTGCGCAGCTTGGTCACCGCCGAGCCCAACGTGGCCGCCTGGTGCTCGCGCATTCGCATCAGCACCCGTTACTGCCGACTGTTGCGACGGACTCGGGCGACCACAACGGCAACCAACGTATTGCTCACCATCAACCAGGAGACCTCATGAATCTTCAACGACTACGGTCCGTGCTCGGCAAGGACACCCAGCACCTCGGCGACATCGTGTTCTGGCAGCTCGCTGACGCCCGCGTGGATCGGGCGACGCTCGAGTCGGGCTTCGATGCCGCGCTGCTGCCCGAGGAGCCCACCACCGAGCGCGCGCTCAAGCAGGCTGTGCGCGAGGATCAGGTCGGCCAGCGGGACCGGCTGATCCGGCTCAGGCTCGACAGCGAGGCCGAGATCGTCTTCGCCATCGTTCGCGAGAACCGCGACGACGCGGGGAACGTCACGTACGTGCAGGAAGCCCACGTGCGCCTTGAGCGCGCGAGCGAGGCGATCACCAGCGACGTGGCCTCCCACGACATCGCCAGGCCGTGCTCGCAGGGTTCCGCACGTTGCGGACCACGCACACGGCCGATGACGTCAGGCGCGCGATCGTGAAGGCGCTCGGCAAGTGGGCCGCAGTGACGCTGCGCGACGGCGGCGGCATCTACTGGGTGCCGTCGGTCTATGCCGCCGAGCTGCGGCGCCTTCAAGGCGCCGTCGAGAAGATCGGGACGTCCCGGGTCCATGTCCTGCCCGTGCACGAGAGCCAGGACGCCAGCCGCGCGCTCGGCGCGGTCGCCACGGCGTCGCTCGAGGCCGAGCTGGCGCAGCTCCAGGCCGAGATCGCGGCGTTCGTGTCGATGCCGCCCGAGCGGACCTCGACCTTGACCCGCCGGCTCGAGGCGTTCGCGGCGCTGCGCGAGCGCGCCAAGCTCTACCGGAGCGTCCTCGCGATCACCGTGACCGATCTCGACCGGCAGCTCGACGAGATGTCGGCGAGGGTCGAGGGAATGATCCACCAGAAGGCCGCGTAGCCACCACGTCACCATCAACCACATGGAGGGCGATCTCGGAAACGAGGTCGCCCTTCGCCTTTCCGGAGGTTCGTCATGCACAAGCAGATCAATCAGCTTCGCGCCGACCTGATGGCGCAGTTCCCCGAGCGCAAGGACGTCATCGATGGCTCCCTCGCGGCGGTGCTCGCCGGCGAGCACGTGCTCCTGTTCGGCCCGCCGGGCACCGCGAAGTCGGCGCTCGTCCGCTGCCTCGCGCAGGTGTTCGGCGGCAGCTACTTCGAGCGGCTGCTCACCAAGTTCTCGACGCCCGAGGAGCTGTTCGGTCCGATCAGCCTCCAGGGGCTGGCGCAGGACCGCTTCGTCCGGCGCACCGCCGGCAAGTTGCCCGAGGCGGAAGTTCGCGTTCGTCGATGAAATCTTCAAGTCCAACAGCGCGGTGCTGAACGCGCTGCTCTCGATCATCAACGAGCGGGTGTTCCACAACGACGGCGCGCCGGTGCGCTGCCCGCTGGTGTCGCTGTTCGCCGCGAGCAACGAGCTGCCCGAGCGCAAGGAGCTCGAGGCGCTGTTCGACCGCTTCCTGCTCCGATTCGACGTCGGCTACCTGCTGGTCGCCGCGAACCTGCGCGCGTCCTGGTCGGGCCCGAGCCGGCGATCGCCGCGACGCTCACGATGGACGAGCTGCGCTGCGCGCAGGGTGAGGTGGCCGTGGTCAAGGTCACGGACGACACGGTCGACGCGCTGCTGGCCATCCGCGACGCGTGCCGCGGCGAGGGGATCACGCAGGACTGCCGTGGCCGGCCCGATGAAGCGGCGATGGCGGTCGAGGCGCTCATGAACGAGCTGAGGCCGGACGAGACCGCCGACGTGCTTCGCCGGTCCATCCGGGACAAACGTCCCGGAAACTCCTGGCGCGGATGGCGCTCCTGACGCGAGTGCCGCGGTGCCGGGGGCGGCCGAAACCGCGGCTTCTCCGACGAAGAAGCCAATGAATGTCGTGCCCAGGGTCGGAATTGAACCAACGACACGCGGATTTTCAGGCCCGTGTCAGAAGCTCCCAAGACCGCGGCTTCGTTCGGTTTCCCCGCGAACGACGCGGGACCGTGGGACACGGGTGGGTCAACGGCAACCGAGATCCGTCCACGACGTCGACCCGAAGGGGAACTGACGCCGCGGGTGGGTACGATGGCTCATGGTTGCACAAGCTTCCGGTGCACCGCCTGCCGAGGCGCCGACGATCGAGGCGCTCATCGAGGCGCTCGATCCGGAGGTCCGTGCGGCGATCGATGACGTGGACCGTACGCTGATCGTCCTTTCACTCCAGCAATCGCCGCGGTCCCGACTGAGGTCGGCCACCCGGATGGCGCAGACGCTTGGCAGGTTACGTCGTGCCCTCGCATCCCAAGGAGGCTGATCTCCCGGCGTTGCTCGCGGAGCTCTGCGACGCGGGCATCGAGTTCATCATCGTCGGGGGACTGCGGCAGTGCTTCAGGGAGCGTCGATTCAGTTACGCAGCTGGCTCACCTGTGGCTGGTCGACCGACTTCTGCTCGCGCCGCTTGTCGAGATCCTGCAGACGCGGTCCGTCACGAGGTGGATCGCATTCTCCGTCACGGGCACGAGGCCAAGCTGGCCCAGCGTGTCGCGCACCTCGTCGATCAGCGGTCAGCCGCCTGTCGTCCGCATTCACCAGCTGGCCGAACACCTCCACCAGGTGCGTGCCCCGCCGCTTCGTCAGCTTCTCGCCGAGCTTGGGGTGACGCGGCCATCGTGTGGTGAGCAGATCCTGGACGTACGTGTCCACCGCCTCGGCGGAGTTCGGCGGTACCCGCGCCGCGAGCTTCGCGCCCGGCTTCAGCACCAGGATGTGCGGATCGGCCAGCCGCGCGCCGTCGAGGTTGCCCTCCTTGCTTCAGATCACGCGCGGCCTCGTAGCTCTGCGTTCGAGCAGCCGATCGCGGTGGGCTCACCGGCCACGATGTGGACGCTCCACGACGCTCCGGGCAAGGAAGTTCGCGAGGTTCCGGCGGCGCCAGGTGCGCCGAGCGTTGCCGAGCATCATGGAGCCACAGCGGATCGTAGCGAGCTCGCTGCAGCCGCAGCGGATCCGGTCATCGCCGAGCTGGAGGCCGCGCTGGCGATGCGGCTAGCGGGCGCCGATGCCAGGGTGCTGCGGCGCGTGCTTTCGCCGGATCGAGGAGCTGCTAGACGAGTAGCATCCAGCCGTTGTGCGGTGCGTCGTGGTCTCAGCGGATGGTCCAACGAAACGTACCGCCACCGGTGGGGGGACCGCTGAAGCGTCGACCGACCGGGCGGCGCTTGTCGCCCGTCGAGATCGCGACGTTCGCCGACGGCGGTGGCCAGATGTTCACGCTGTTCGAGGCGAGCGGGATCCCGCGGTGAGCGTCGTGCTCGAGGTCCTGGCACCCCGGCGGCCAAGGGCTCGGCGCACCCGATGGTGGAGCGGCGGCTGATCGCGTTCCTCGCTGGCGCGGGCGGGACCGCGGCGCAGCAGCGATCCTGGCCTGGCAGCGCAACCACGCCCGGGACGCGTGCGGGGTCGGCGTGTTCGCGGCGCTGAGGCCGGGAGAGGCGACGAGGGTCGGGGCAACCCGCGCGATCGTGTTAGCCTGAGCGCGGAGTAGAATATGCGAGAGCCTGGGCAACCTCTCCGCAGCCTTGTCGGTTATCCAAGGCGCTTCGCGTCGCCAACGCGATACGTGGGCAAGGACGTCATGTTGGAGGACGGCGATTTTGTCAGAGAAGAGGAGGGAGATTGGGCAATGATCGAAGGAGCTGCTGCCATAGGGCAGTACATCGGTTTCAGCTTGGCGGCCTACTTCGCCGACCTCTCCGACCCAGAACGCTTCTCGGAACGAGTCCGGCTGCAAGGCGCCCCGAGGCCTGGCGCCTACTCGGGTCGCATAGAGGAACTCGGGACCCATGCTCTCTGGGAAATGGAGAATAATGCCAAAACCCGCACCACTGACCCCCGCGGCATGTCGGTCAAGGAGCGGATCGACGCTGCTGTCGATGAAGTCTCTGCATATCTAGAGAGTGTGCTCGACGTTCGGCACAACGGACACGACATCGAGATCGACTATCACCCATTCGGCTATGATACGCACATCTTGCGCATCGACGGCCTCGTGCCCGTTCCAGGCTTGGAGGTTGTTGGCTGGAAGAGACCACTCCCGATCCGCAGGCAATCGCTCATTGAAGTTGAAGATCTGACGCATCGGCTTGTTGCGCATGCGAAAGAGGACCCGGGGCTGCTAAAAGGCGTAGATTGGCGCACCTTCGAGCGGATCGTTGCCGAGTTATTGGAGGCGGCAGGATGGCGCGTCCTCGAGTTAACGCGCGGCAGCAAGGATAAAGGCGTTGATATCTATGCCGTCTTTCCAGCTTCGAACGCCCTGGCGGTGATCGACTGCAAACAGTACGGGCCCAAGATTGGGGTCGAGAAAGTGCGCGCCATTGCCGGCCTGAAGCTCCAACATAAAGCGGACGTTGGAATGCTGGTCACGACGTCGTATTTCACTTCCGGAGCCCGAAATCTGGAACGAAACGAGCTCCATGATCACGTGCAGCTTCACGACTTTGACCGGGTCAAACAATGGCTTGCCATGCACGAATGGCAGTGCGTGTCGGGTCTCTATCTGCCCAAGTCACGCTTCTCCAAGGATGCGGATGTCTCTCGGATGGATAGAAGATAATCTCCGAAGTCGGATCCGGTACCGGCGCATCACTTCCTCCACCCGGCCGCCTGGTCCGCCAGCTTCGCCAGCCACGCGCTCACCGCCTTCCCACCCGGCGCGCTCCCACGCCGCGTACTGGTCCAGCCCGGGCGCACCGTGATCGCGTGGACCTTCGAGTCCGCCTTGGGCCGCTTCGCGAGCAGCTTCACGTCGCGCCGCGCCACTGTGATCACGCCGGACGCGTCGCGCTCGCCGTCCTCGACGCGCCGGTACTGGCGGCGATCGCGTCGGCGGCGGCGCTGGCGTTCCCGGCCCGGCTCAGAGCACGTGGTTCCTGGACACGGTTCTCGTGGTGCAACAACGACTTCGGCACGCGCCAAAGGGAGACCCAAGGCACCCCCCACCTCCGACCGCCAGTTGGGCGGCCTTGGGCAAAGGACGTGACGACGTACTCGTTCTGTCCCGTTCAGACTAACACAGTCAACAAAGCGCCATTCTGCATCGATATCTCGCACATCTTGGCCACATTGAAGAAGAAGGACGGAACGTCGCCAAGCGCCAACAACGCGCAGTCACTGGTAGTCGTGCGAGGGATGGCCGTCGACAGGCAGACGGCGCACGAGAGGTTGGTGAGCGCGTTGCGCGCGAGGCTCGACGACACCCGCGCGAGTTGGCCGCACGCGAAGGACGTCTGCGCCGCGATTGCCAAGTTGCGCGCGGCGCTGCCGAGGGTGCGCGTGTCCGCGTCGGCCCGCGGCGACGCGATCGCACACATCGAGGCGCTCGAAGCGTGGATCGCGCTCATCGCGCCGAGCTACTGCCGATCTCTCGAGGGCCTCTGGCTGCCGCTCGCCGAGGACTACCTCGACGACGACGAGATCTCGCGGATCCTACCCCAGCGGCGTACGACCGCGATCGACAGGCAGCGCTGGCCGCGTTGCGCGCCCGCCGGTGCGCCTTGGCCACACGGCTCACGGCAGAGGCGCGCGCGCGTGCTGCGCGAACGGTCCGCGGGCGTGGCCGCTTAGCGTAAGAAATCCGCAGCCGCGAAGGCTAACGCTACTTCCGCTCGGCGATCGCCGAGGGTGATCGCATGTCACTCACCACTCGCGAGCCCGATGACGCGTCACGCGACGCAACAGACGACGACTCGATCGACACGCACGAGACAGCGCGGATGCTCGGGCCTGTCCAGCTGGGGTCTCGCCGAGATCCGACGACGCGGCGGTGGGCCGCCGTTCTTCAGGGTCGGCAAGCGCGTGGTGAGGTACAGGCTCGGCGACCTGCGCGCGTGGATCGCGGCGCGCACGGCGGGCCCCCTCGCATCGTGGATCTCATGAACGAGCACCCTGCGCCCGATCCGGAGCTGTTGCTCGCTCGCATCGAGCGCCGCACGGAGCTTCCTGCGCCCGAGCCGGCGCTCGCGCTCGAGGGTGAATTCGATCTCCGCGGCAAGAGCAAGCTACGAGCGCTCGCGTGCGGCCGGTTCGCGGTCGTCGCGGTCGTGCTGATCGTCTTCATCATCGTTGCCGGCCGCGTGTTGATCGAGTATGGGCGGGCGGCCCGCGAGCGCGCGCAGCGGAAAGCCCCGCCATCGTGCGCTCACGCGAGCACCGGGTCCGGCCACGTCACAACCGATGCAGCCAGCGGCCTGGACGCCGCTTCGCGTGTTCGATGGCGATGATGCGAATCGCCGCTGGCTCGACGACGTCCGCGTCCCGTTCGACGACCGCACGCTCGACGCGCTGTTCGAGATCGGCCGCGGCAACCTGCGCGCCACCGACGACCTCGCACTTAAATCGCTCGACTACGCCGCCGCCGCCGGCCACGCCACCGTCTCCGTCCAGCACATCGTCGCCGCCCGCAAGGATCTGTGGCCATGACCGACCGCGTGTATCCCGAAGACGAGTTCCCGATCGCCCAAGCCGACGCGCTTCCCGTGCAGCCGCCCGACAAGGGTCGCCGCCGCCCAGCAAGCGCTTCTCGACGACGAGGCCCCAGGATCCGCCACAAGGCCCCCTTGCTCCTCCCGAACCTCGACTGGCTCCCGCGACCGCGCGCGCTCGCGCAAAACCTAGAGCTCGCCATGCTCACCGTCCTGCACACCACCCTCGAGACCCTCGCCCGCGCGCTCGTCGCCTTCTACCCGCACCTTGCCTTCCCCGATCCTCCACCTGATCGCGAAAGCCTCGCCGCATACCGCTTGAGGGTTGGCGTCTCGCACTTCCAACGCCGGCTCACCCGGTATTGTCGTGACCAGGCGGTCCGGTACGCTCCGCCTGTCTGCAGCAGCGACGACGCGTTGTTCTGATCCGCGGCGCATGGCGCTCACGACCGCCGCGCGCTGGAGTTTCAGCACCTGGAACTCTGGCGCCTAAGTAGTGTCAGCGAACGTGAACGGGCCGCTCGCCCGGCTGCCTCGTCGTCACCAGGCTCACCCATTGGGCGGGCCCGAAATAGCCCCGGGGACCACCCGGGCACTGCCAACCGATGTGCAACGAGCCCTGCCTCTGGGCGTGCAACGCAACACCGGTAAGGCGTTTCACGGCACCGTCACGATCTGCAATCGCGGCGACAGTCGAAGCTCCGACCTGCACGAGCTCTACTGCTACGAGGCCGCGGCAGGCGAGCCGGTCGCCTGCTGCTCGGGCGCGCCCATGTTCATCGGACGCGAGATCGTCGGGATCGTTCGGGCCATCAAGCAGGACGGTGATCTTCAGGCGCTGCTTGCGGCGAACATGCGCATGAATCCCGCGGATGTCGCGGCACGGGCGGTCGGCGGCACGGTCTACTCGACGCCCATCGGTCAGGCGCTCGAGTGGATCACCACGCCGCACCCGGGCTACACGCCGCCGGCGGCGCTGACCCGGGCACTACGCTGCGGGTCGGGGAGCTCGACGCGCCGGGCGTTGGACGACGCCTTGGAGCCGCAGGCGCTCACGCAGGGCGCCGATTCAGCTCACGAGCGCCAGGACCGCGAGCACGGCGCCCGCGAGCCCCACGGGCGAGCTGTCGAGGTTGCCGCCACTGCTAACCGTGACGGGTAAGACGATGCTGGCGAGTCTCATCGAGGCCGAGTTGGGACTCGAGCTGTACTAGGTGGACCCGTCGAACGTCGTCTCCAAGTACATCGGCGAGACTTTAAGGATATTCTCTGGAGACGCGTTTCGCATTAGCGCGGAGACACTCTTTTTGCGAGATGGATCGAATAATTGTCACCAAGGGTAGGTCCACCCCGCTTTGGGCGTGTCGCTGCTGTCGTTATGTTGTCGCCTTTCTTGATGATCACCCTACCTGCAGCCTCAAGCTCCAGTAGTGCCTTTCTATAAGCTGGTCGACAAAGCTGATTGCCTCGTTGTGAGCTCAGCGTGTCATAGAAGTAATTCGTGGCAAGGGGGCCAGCAGCGGCTTGAAGGTCCCGCAGTATACTGGCTTTGACTTCATCCCATCGAGGGCGGAACAGAGGACGATTCCCAGCCACGGAGGCCTGTTCAAGCGACAGCGCGCCATCGCCTTCATTGGTTCGACCGAGGGGCCACATAATCTCTTTCATCAGCTTGAAGCCAAGATCGTTGCGAGTAAGATGAATGAGATAATGAGAAGTGGATCGCTTGTCCTCGAATTCGATTCTAAAAGCGGTACTGAAGAGATCTTTGATCTCATAGTCCAATGCTTCAAGGTATGCGGCGATAATAATCTCCTCTTTGGCGTCAGCGTTCTGCCCCTCGAGTCTCTCGATTAGAGAGCGCGCACGGTCGTCACCCCCTAAGAGGTTTACTAGCGTTCCCCCAGCTTTGTAACCGACACCGGCAATGCGGGTTACTCCACTGTAATTAAAGAAGAGAAAGGCTTCCCCTTGAGCTTCCTTGAGGTAACGAATCAAAGCTGAAAATTTCAGCCCATCTACGCCACAGGGGTCTGCAAAGAGAAACGAAGGCGCGAGCTGCGCATTCTTTGCGCGCAATGCAGACAGAAGATCGTTGACCTCGCTTTCGAAGGTTCCGTGAGACAGGTGAGGAGTGCGTAGCCCTTTGGATTCTGGAGCGAATTTCAGTACAGCGGCGACAAGTTCATCAAAAAAAGCCTTGCGTTCCTCAATAAAAATGGAGGTAACCTTTCCTCCAATACCTGATTTCAGTGAAGCAAATGTCGCCAGCGCTCTGATGGGTGATCCTGGCTGCGCCCCGGCATCGCTCTTGTACTCTCCGCAACCAGCGAACGCATCGATATATACGAGGTTATCGTGATTGCCTTTTGCGCGAATCTCAAAATATGGTTTTAGGTACTTCGTGAGAATTTCGTGTTTGATTCGAGTTTGCTCTTTGTAGTCCTCGAAATGAGAATCGACTTTGCTCGGCATTGTCTTTCCCTGCCAATTTCGCGCAGTTAGATCGAAGTGAAGCCCGATTCCTTCATTATATCAGCAGGTTCGCGCCCATCGCAAGCGGGATCTCACCGGCCGCTCCGCCGCCCCCATGGCATCCGAGACGTGGTAGGCTGGGTGTATGTCTGGCAGCTCCTCCATCGAATGGACCGAGGCTACTTGGAACCCAACACGGGGCTGTTCGCGCATTTCTCCTGGATGTGAAAATTGCTATGCTGAGCGGTTCGCTCACCGTATGGGGAGTCCTGGGCAAGCGTACGAAGGGCTAACAAAGACCACAGCGAATGGACCGAGATGGCGGGGGGTGCTGCGTGTCGTGGACAGCGTGTTGGAAGCTCCGCTTCACTGGGCAAAGCCCAGGATGATCTTCGTTAATTCGATGTCAGATCTGTTTCATGAGAAGGTGCCGCTCTCCTTCTTGATTAGTGTATTTGATACGATCAAGAAGGCAGAATGGCACACCTTTCAAATTCTGACGAAGCGCGCGGATAGGCTGCGGGAAGTTGCG
>Ga0308175_100000274_pt1 | contig 38410 bp, 39 predicted proteins | sample PhyCR1_3_FD_203893 | JGI IMG/M metagenome (GOLD analysis project Ga0308175, IMG submission 203893) | Soil microbial communities from UC Gill Tract Community Farm, Albany, California, United States - DLSLS.C.R1 | ecosystem: Environmental > Terrestrial > Soil > Agricultural land | place: USA...
TTTTAATCGCGCCGCGCTGGGGGGGGGGGGGGGTGTTGGGGGGGGGTTTTGGGGGGGGGGGGGGGGGGGGGGGGGGGGGGGTCGGCGTAGCAGGGCGCGTCGCGGCCCCAGTCGTCGGCGAAGAAGAAGAGGATGTTGGGCTTGGCGTTGTCCGCGGCGAAGAGATTCACCGCGGAGACGCAGAGGACGCAGAGGAGGAGGCGGAGGGGCATGTTGGAGATACTCCTGGTGCGGTGGGTTCGTTTTTTCCGGCGCGCGTGTGCCGGGCGGGATCGGGCATTTTCGGGCATTTTGTGGCGCTTTGTGGCGCGGGGGAGGGGGAAGACAAGGAGACAAGGAGAGGGGGAGATAAGGAGAGGGTGTCGCCGGTGGGTTCGTTTTTTCCCGTGTGCGCGGAGGAACGAAAGGGAACATTCTGGAACATTGGGGAAGGCGAACCGCGATGGCGCGAAGGGCGCGAAGACAGACGCGAAGAGGGGAAAGGTGGCGTGGGGAGATTGTCTCGGACGTCGGCGAGCTCGGTCGAGCCGTGGGTTCGTTTTTTCCCGGCGCGTGAGGGGCGGACAAAATCGGGCGTTTTCGGGCATTTCCGGACATCGGTTGGCGCGCGGGATCGGCGAATCGCCACGTCGGTTGTGATGTTCGAATCGAGGCCCCATCGCACCCCCCCTTTACGAGGGTGATGGTAGAGAATCCGCCGGAAATGTCAAGAAAAATCGGCCGATTTGAAGCCTGGTGCTGCACGAGTTACGACTGGTCGGACGAGCGGGAGCGGGAGCGATTCGGGGAGGATGGAGCCTGGGGCGTGGTCGGGGAGTACCGGGTGCCGGCTCGTATGGGCGACCCCGACGACCTGACCACGACGTACGGGGACGACTCGGCCGTCGTCGGGCGGGACGGCCAGGGGCAGTGGTTCCGGCTGGAGTACGAGGCGGGGTGGGGGCACGGGGACAGCATCTGGGGGTGCGTGGGGTATGAGGACGTGAGCAGCCCGCAGGAGAACCCGTACGTCATCGACATCATGGGGGAGACGCTTGGGAGGCTGAGGGAGGCGTTGAGGGGGAGATGCCCGGTGTGCCGGAAACTCGCTTACGACGGCTGATTCATCGTGTAACGCGGTCGGTGCATCAGGATCGTCATGATTATTTCAGAATAGACCGCGAGGAACGCCCAAGTAGGCGCTGGATGTTCTACGCGGCGAACGACCTCAAACCTGGAGCCGAGGAAATCGCGGGCCGGCCGGCCCGAAAGCGCAGGGCAACGGCTCCTTAAGACAACTGTAGTTCACAAGAGGGAGGTGCAGTGATGCGATCAGTACGCAACTCGCGCGAGCAACTACTAAGACCGCTCACAGTGCGCGCGGTAATTTTCCTGCCCCTCGTCGGCGTCGCAGCAATCGGCTGTGAACGACCTCGCGGTGGCACCTCGGTTACCGGCGACGCGCGAGCGACAGCGCCGCTGGCCCCCCCGGCGACCAAGGGGAGCCTGGCCGATCGGGTGCGGGAGAGCATCGAACGCTTTGAGCCTGCCGGGCCGCTTAGCTGCCCTCATTACTACACGATCAAGAAGGAGGTTATCCAGGCCATTCGCGAGGCTACGCCCGAATCGGTTCGCCGGCCGGTTCTCGTGTCGTCCAATTACTTCGTCGGGCCAACTCCCCCCGATGTAACGCGCGTCGTCGTTGCGTGGATCGAGGACACTCCCTCTCTAAAACGTGTCACCGTCATTAACCCGTCGTCGAAAAAACAGTACACAGCGGAAATTCCGGAGAAGTTCCTGAAGAACCGCGCGAATTTCGACGAACACGTGATTATCCGGGGTTACCCCTTCGACCTTCCGTCAGCCGCGATCGATCCGGCTATCGATCAGACGCTCATCATCCGAAACGATGAGTCGGGCCAGGAAGCGAAATGTTACCCCTGCTTCATCTCGGAGAAGACCGGCGAGCCGATACGGCCGTCGAGCCGTCGGGTCCTGCGCCCGGCTTCTTAAACACGCGCGCGTGCCGCACTCCGGGCAACGGTCGGGCGAAGCGCGGAGGTCGTAGCCGCACGCGGCACACAGTCCCCGTCGCCTGCGGCGTCTGGCGCGGCACCACCGTAGGGACCGCCAAACCGGAGACAGGGCCAGAATTCCGCTGATTGCCCAGTACGGCACGACGACAGCAAAAAAGCCGTGCTTTTCCATGGCGACTGACGCTACTCCGAGGAACAGCGTCCTGTCGGCAAATTCGAGATAACCAGACCAGAGGCGATAGTCCGGTGGGTCCGCTGGCGGATAGTACACGTCGTGATGCAGGCCGGGCTTCCATTCGATCTTGCCGCGCGAGAAATAGACTGCGCCCTGGTCCGACCCGAACGAACTGCGAGCCACCCAGTTGAAATCATCGATCACGAAGTAGCTGCGAACCCACAGCACGACCGTTGCCAAACACAGCACGAATGATCCTGCCGAGGCGAGGGTGAACAGGCGCTGCCCCATACCACTCCTTCGTACTCTTGCCACTTAACCAAGTTGCTTCTGGCATGCGCGAAGGGCGATACCAGTCACATGCGACTGCCTTCACCACCCGCACCCCCGCAAGGGTGCCCGTGGCATGTCTCTAACCGGAGGGAAGATGTTCAGCAGAACGATTAACGCCCGAGGCGATCTGGCCATCACCGCCGACGCCGAGGGGCGGGAGGAGGTCACGTCCTGGGAGCGGGACGGCTACGGCCGCAACCGCCCGCTGGCGGAGGTCGAGTCGCGGCTGTTCGAGGCGCTGGGCCTGGAGCAGATCGGGCCGGAGGAGGTTGGGGGATCAGCGGCGTGTCTATCGTGGCGGGGGACAGTGGGGCGGAGGGTGCGACAACTGGCGGGCTGGGGTGTTCTTATGATGGGCTTTGGCGATCCAGTTATCGGACGCGGAGTTGCGGCCCGAGATCATTTCGCATCACCGCGGCGCGCCGGGCAAGTAGCGGCCGCTAAATGATCGCGGGGTCGCGCTTGAGGCAAGTTACGGTATGATGGGGAGTTGTGCGACGGGGCGGGCGCGGGTTTTCCGGAAGGGGCGTGGGAATAAAGCGGCTTTGGGGCGGAACTATAAGGACAAATCGGCCCCGAGGCCCTTGTCCTGGGTGTGAGAACTGGAGCCTTTGGAGACGGGACTTGCGGGACCTGGGAGCGACCGATCTGGAGCTGGTTCGCCGTGCGGCCCGCGGCGACGAGGCGGCGTTTCACGAGATCGTGAACCGCTACGCGAAGGACCTGTACGGGCTGGCGTACTCACTGGTCGGGAACGCGGCGGACGCGGAGGACGTTTTGCAGGAGACGCTCGCGGGCGCTTACCGGTCGCTGCCGCGGTTTGAGGCGCGGTCGTCGGTGAAGACGTGGCTGACACGGATCCTGGTGCGTCAGGCGGCGCGGTGGCGGAGGTCGGGGCGTGTGGCCGGGCGGAGGCCGCTGTCGCTGGACCAGGCGGCGGAATCCGGCTGGGAAGGTGGTGTGGCGGAGGCGGCGGAGACGTCGTCGCCGGCCATGCAGGTGGATGCGAAGGTGGACGTGACGGCGATGCTCGAAACGCTCTCGACCGACCACCGGGAGATCCTGGTGTTGCGGGAGCTTCGGGGGCTGAGTTACGAAGAGATCGCCCAGACGCTGGGCGTGCCGCGCGGGACGGTGGAATCGAGGCTGTACCGGGCGCGGCGGGAGTTGCTGGAGAAATGGAAAGGGTACAATAGTTGAGGACGGAATGGCCGAAGGAGAGGGGGAGGTGTGACTATGGCGGAATGCGAATACGGAATTCTCGTTAGCGCGTACCACGACGGTCAGCTCGACGCCGAGCGGGCGCGGCAGGTGGAGGGTCACCTGGCTACGTGCCCGGCGTGCGCGGCGGAACTGGAAGGGCTGCGGCGGCTGTCGCGGGCGCTGGCCGGGTGGCAGGCGCCGGAGATGCCGGATGAAGTGCTCGGTCGGCTGCACGAGGCGGTGGCCGGCGAGGTGGTGGCGGCGGAGCGGGGCGTGTTGCGGCTGGCGCGGGCGCTGAGCGGCGTGGCGGCGGCGGTGATGATCGCGGGGACGCTGTGGTTGATGAGTTCGCCGAAGATTGATGCCAAGCCGACGCTGGCGGCGGATGATCCCACGTTGAAAGTGGCGCTCACGCCGCCGAGCCCGACGACGATGCCCGGGGAGGAAGTCGCCAGCGCCGAGCGGGAGTTCGCTCAGTTGATGGTGGACAGCTTGTCCAAGCAATGAACGGTGCTGGCGGGCGCGTGGAAGAGGTGTGAGCCTTGATGGGTCGCTCGAAAATCATCCTGGTGGTCATGTTCGTGCTGGCCTTGGGCGCGGGCGTCGTCATGGGGGTATTGGCAACGAAGCAGCCGATGCCGCCGCGCGGCGGACACGACGGGAAAGGGTCGGGCGGGGGTCCCGGGTCGGTGTTTAAGGATTTTAACTTGACGGACTCCCAGCGGGAGCAGATGAGGCAGATCTGGGACGAGTTTGCTCGCGGCACCGATTCGGGGGAGAAGCGCCAGCGTCTGCGTGAAGAGCGCGACCAGAAGATGGAAGCGATTCTGACGCCGGAACAGAAGATCGCGGCGAAGAAGATCAAGGATCAATACGAGGCCGGATTGAAGGAACTGGCCGACGAGAGGCACAAGGCGTGGGAGACGCACGTCGAGAAGACGCGGGCGATTTTGAACGAGGAGCAGCGGGCGAAGTACGACGAGATGCTGAAGAAGCGGGCGGAGCACGGCGGGCCGGAACACGGTCCGCAGCACGGAGCGCCGCACGGCCCTGGCGGGGCGGAGTTTAGCGGGCCGTGGGGCGGCGGCAGGCGGTCGGCGACGCGAGGCGGACCGGGGACGAGGCCTGCGTTTACGGCATCGGAGAACAACGCGGAACCCACGTCCGCGCCGGCGCGTCAATAACGGTGTCGAACGGCGAGGTGTCGCGGGGCCGCGCTTTGGAGCACGTGGCCGCGCGGGTCTTCTGCCGGTAGAGTGACGATTCACGGTTTTTCATTGACGGACTGCAAACTCGAGCCAATGGATGCCGGCCGGTGGCGGCAGGCCCTTTGGAGGCGAGAGGCGAAAGGAGCAGACAATGGCTGGATGCAAGTGGAAGGCGGGGTTGGCGGCGGTGGTGCTGGTGGGGGCGATCGGCACCTCGGCGATGGCGCAGCAGCGCGGCAAGGGTTTCGACCCGGCGCAGATGCGCCAGCGCATGATGGACAACATCAAGGAGCAACTGGGCGCCAGCGACGACGAGTGGAAGGTGCTGCAGCCGAAGGTCGAGAAGGTGATGGACGCGCAGCGCGACGCGCGGTCGGGCGGGTTCGGATTCGGGTTCGGCACCCGCGGCCGGGGCGGCCCCCCGGGGGGCGGGGACAACAACTCCAGCCGCACCCGAACGACCAGCGACTCGCCGGTCGCCCGCGCCCAGCAGGAGCTTCAGAAGACGCTGGAAAACAAGGACGCGAGCCCCGACGACATCAAGTCCAAGCTGCAGGCGCTGCGCGACGCCCGTACGCAGGCCCATGAGAACCTGACCAAGTCGCAGGCGGAGCTGAAGGACCTGCTGACGCAACGTCAGGAAGCCACGATGGTAATGATGGGAATGCTGGAGTAGTCCGGCCGCCCAGCGGCGAGCGACGTAGCCCATCGGCCACAATCCCTGGCCGTACTGTGGTTTACGATACTGAAGCCGGGACATGCCGGGCGGTCGCGTACAAGCCGGCCGCCCGGCATCTCTGCCCCTGCGGAAGCCGAGAACGAATTTCTCGTCATGTTGGACCGACGCCCGGTGCGCAACGTATAAGCAGCGGTTGAAGCGAGCGGCGGGGCGCTGGAAGCGCGGGCGAGACTGACACTGCTTTCTAATTTCTAAAGGCGGACGAACCTGTGAACGAGATCGTACGACGGCTGGTGGACGGGGGCGTGATGAGCGCCGAGGCCGCGGACCGCGTGCGCGAGCTGACGGCGGAGGGCAAGCCGCTCGACGACGCGCTGCGGTCTGCCGACGGGGTGTCGGAAGAGAAGCTCGTCCGATTCCTGGCAGACGAATTCCAGATTCCCTACGTGGACCTGGAGAACGCGGCGCCGGAGCGGGAGTTTTTGTTGAAATTCCCGGCGAGGATCCTGCTGGAGCACAAGCTGCTGCCGCTGGAGGAGCGGGACGGGGTGGCGGTGATCGCCACCAGCAAGCTGTTCGACACCGCCGGGCTGGACGAGCTGCGCGTCGCGACCGGCATGGAGTTCACGACCGCGCTGGCCCCGTCGGCGGAGGTGGACCGGGCGATCAAGCGGGTGCTGGGCGTCGGGGCGGACACGCTGCAGTCGATGGGGGACGAGCTGCAGGTGATCAACGAGGAGGACGACGACGACCTGGACCTGAGCAAGGCGGCCGAGGACGCGTCGATCATCCGGTTCGTCAACCAGATCATGACCGAGGCGCTGGAGTCGCGGGCGACGGACGTGCACTTCGAGCCGTTCGAAAACCAGCTCCGCATCCGCTACCGCATCGACGGCGTGCTGGTGGAGGCGAACATCCCGGCGCACATCAAGCGGTTTCAGCCGGCGATCATCTCGCGCATCAAGATCCTCAGCCACCTGGACATCGCCGAGAAGCGGCTGCCGCAGGACGGGCGCATCAAGCTGAAGGTGGCCGGTCGCGAGATCGACATTCGCGTGTCGGTGATCCCGATGATCCACGGCGAGGCGGTGGTGCTGCGTATCCTGGACCGCGGGGAGGCGATGCTGGGCACCGAGCACCTGGGGATGAACCCGCGCGACGCGCGGGTGTTCGACAAGGTCCTGGAGCTGCCGCACGGCATCTGCCTGGTGACCGGGCCGACCGGCAGCGGCAAGACGACGACGCTGTACGCGGGCCTGTCGAAGATCAACACGGTGGACCAGAAGATCATCACGATCGAAGACCCGGTCGAGTACCAGCTGCGGGGCGTGAACCAGATCCAGGTGAACGCCAAGACGGGGCTGACGTTTGCCGCGGGGCTGCGGTCGATCCTGCGTCACGACCCGGACGTGGTGCTGGTCGGCGAAATCCGCGACAAGGAGACGGCGGACATCGCCATCCAGGCGTCGCTCACGGGGCACCTGGTGTTCAGCACGTTGCACACGAACGACGCGCCGACGGCCGCCACGCGTTTGATCGACATGGGCGTGGAGCCGTACCTGGTGGCGTCGTCGGTGGAAATGGTGCTGGCGCAGCGGCTGGTGCGCCTGGTCTGCAAGCATTGCAAGGAGATGGTCCCGACGCCGGACTACGACGTGCTCCGGCGCGAATTCGGCGACGTGGTCCCCGAGCAGATGGCCAAGGGCAAGGGCTGCCGCAACTGCCAGAACACCGGCTACCGCGGGCGTCAGGGGGTGTTCGAGATGATGCCGATCTCCGAGGAGATCCGCGAGCTGATCATCGAGCGGACCAGCTCGCAGGCGGTTCGGCGGGTGGCGGTCGAGCAGGGGATGAAGAGCCTGCGAGAGGACGGTTGGCGGCTGATCCGCGAGGGGAAGACGACGGTGGAAGAAGTGATGCGCTTGACCAAGGACGAGGCGGCCGGCGCCTCGACCCGCGCCGCCGCGATGGCGGGCGCGGGGCATTAGGTCGGGAATGGGGAGCGACGGAGTGACGGGGTAAGAGTTGGTCGTGGAACGGACGGGATTGCAATGGCGGTATTCGCGTACACGGCGGTGGATCGCAGCGGGAAGAAGATGTCGGGCATGATCCCGGCGGACACCCGCACGTCGGCGATCGACCAACTGGCGGCCAAGCAGTTGTTCCCCGTTAATGTCCAGGAGCAGGCCGACGGCAAGCCCGCCCACGGGGGCGGCAAATCGCTGCTCGCGTCCTTCGGGCACAAGCGCGTCTCGCCGAACGAAGTCGAGTCGTTCACCCGCGAGCTGGCGAACCTGCTCGCCGCAGGCGTCAACCTCAGCCGCTCGCTGCACCTGCTCCGCCGCGAGGCCGCCAGCCCCGCTGCCAAGGAGCAGTGGAACGAGATCCACGACGACGTGGTCGGCGGCATGTCGCTGGCGGACTCGATGAGCAAGTTCCCCCGGTCGTTCTCCAAGGTGTACATCGCGATGGTGCGGGCCGGCGAGGCGGGCGGGTTCCTCGACGTCGTGCTGAACCAGATCGCCGAGTTCCGCGTCCGGGAGAAGGACCTGACCGGCAAGGTGAAGGCGGCGATGGTGTACCCGGCGGTGCTGGCGTTCATCGCCTGCGGGGTGCTGGTGTTCCTGCTGACCTACTTCATCCCGAAGTTCTCGGTGATGTTCGACGAGTTCCACGGGCACCTGCCCGCTTTGACCCAGGGGATCATCTTCGCCAGTGACATGGTCAAGAGGTACGGCATCTTCCTGGCGATCGCGGTGGTGTTCGGCGTGGTGGGGCTGAAGCGGGCGATCGCTAGCGAGGGCGGTCGGCGGACGCTGGAGAAGTCGACGCTGTCCACGCCGGTGCTGGGGAAGGTCGTCGCCCACTTCGCGCTGGTGCGGTTCTCCCGGATGCTGGGGACGCTGGTGGGCGCCGGCGTGCCGCTGGTGGCGTCGTTGCGGGTCGCCCGCGAGGCGATCGGGAACCAGACGCTGGCGGACACCGTCTCGCACGCGATCGAGGAGGTGCAGCGGGGCGCGCCGCTGAGCCGGAGCCTTGCCGCGAGCAAGCAGTTGTTCCCGCCGTCGGTGGTGGAAATGATCGCCGTCGCCGAGGAGACGGGGCGGCTGGACAAGGAGCTGCTGCGCCTCTCGGCGAGCTACGAGCTGGAGCTGGACCGCCGGCTGAGGATGCTGGTGGCGCTGGCCGAGCCGGCGCTGCTGTTCATCATGGCCGGGCTGATCGGGACGGTGGTGGTCGGCATGCTGCTGCCGGTCTTCGCGCTGCAGGACCTGATCAAGTAGGGGGAGCAATCGGCGGGGCGGCGGGAAGTTTTCCCCGGCGGCCGGCCACTGTTTCGTTGAGAGTGTTCGGAATTCCGATACGGGGCCGTTCGTGAGAGGTCGAAGAGGAACGCGAGATCTTTTGAGATTGGACCCGCGCGCTGGCGCGGAGGAAGATGAGTCTATGAGCTACGCGACGAAAAAGAATTCGTGCCGGGGCGCCGCCGTGCGCCCGAGCGGCTTCACGCTGATCGAGCTGCTGCTGGTGCTGGTGATTTTGTCGGTGCTGGCGGCGGTGGTGGTGCCGAAGTTCAGCAGCAAGTCGGAGCAGGCGCGGCAGGCGGCGGCCAAGACGGACATCGCGAACATGGAGACGGCGCTGGACACCTTCGAGGTGGACGCCGGGCGCTACCCGACGCAGGAGGAGGCGCTGCACGCGCTGGTGGACCAGCCCAGCGGCGTCAAGGAGTGGCACGGGCCGTACATCAAGCGCGGCGTGCCGAAGGACCCCTGGGGCAACGACTACATCTACCGCTTCCCCGGGCAGGTCAACCGCAGCGGCTACGACCTGCTCTCCTGCGGGCCGGACGGCAAGGAAGGAACCGATGACGACATCACCAACTGGACCCAGCAGCAGTAGCCCGCGGCGGCGGATTGGCAAGGACACTGGCAAGGACACATGAGCGACGCCCGGTCCCATCGCCGCCCCCGCGTTACGCCCGGTTTCACCCTGCTGGAACTGGTGCTGGTGATGCTGTTGATGACCATCATCATGGCAATTGCGGCGCCGTCGCTGAGCAATTTTGCCAAGGGGCGCAAGTCGGCCGACGCCGCCCAGCAGGTGGTGGCGCTGGCGCGCTACGCCCGCGGGCAGGCGGTCTCGGAGGGGGTGGTGTACCGGCTGCACGTGGACCCGGGGTCGGGGGCCTACTGGCTGACGGTGCAGGATGGCGGGGTGTTCGAGCCGCCGTCGTCGGGGTCGTTCGGGCAGCGGTTCGAGCTGCCCGATGGGTGCCACATGGAAACGGACATCGTGCCGCGCGACGCCTCGGTCGTGCAAGGCGGTGCCCAGGCGCCCCTGCTGTGGGCCGAGCCCCGTGGCGACACTGGCTCGCCCGCCGGCGCTCACCAGCTCGGCATGCCCGCCGCCGGCGGCGGGATGGGGGGGATGGGCGGGCCCGGAGGTGGCGGCGGAGGCGGCGACCTGTTCGTTGAGTTCTATCCCAGCGGCCGCACCGAGGCGGCGACGATCCGCCTGGTGGACGCCGACAACAACATCACTGACGTGGGTACGACCACGCCGACCGAGGCCTTCCAGGTGCTGGCCAGTCAGGCGGGAAGTCGATGACCATCGGGAGCGAATCAAACGCGTCGAATGAGACTGCCGCCGCAGCGCCGAAGCCCCGGGCTCGGCGGGGGCGAAGGGCAAGCGGGTTTACGCTGATTGAAGTGCTGGCGACGCTGGTGATCATTGCCATCGTGCTGCCCGTGGCGATGCAGGGGATTTCGATCGCGACCAACGCCGCCAGCGACAGCCGGCGGCGCGTGGAAGCGGCGGCGCTGGGGGAATCGCGGCTGGCGGAGTTCATTGCGACGCTCGAGTGGCAGAACGGCGGGGGCGGTGGGGATTTCGGAGAGGACTGGCCGGACTACCGCTGGACGGCGGACGTGTACGACTGGTCCGAGACGAACATGAAAGAGATCGACATGCGCGTCATCTGGAAGGGCCGCTCGGGACAGGACAAGTCGATCATCCTGACGACGCTGATTTACGACAACGGCACGGCGGACAGCTCACTGGGGACGGGTTTCTGATGGAAGCTGCGAAGCTTGAAAGCACTCGACCTCTGAAGCGATGCGGGTCGTCGCCGCGCACGGAATCCGGCGTGTCGGGGCGCGGGTTCACGCTGCTGGAGCTGCTGGTGGCGATCACGCTGGTCACGATCGTGACGATCTCGCTTTTTTCGAGCCTGCAGATCGCGTTCCGCGCCAAGGCGACGGCGGAGGCGGCGGTCGAGCCGTCGCGCACGGCCGAGCTGACGGTCGAGCTGCTGCGTGCGGACCTGGAAGGGGCACTGCCGGCCAACGGCATCCTCGCCGGGGGCTTCATCGGCACGGATAATCAGGACGACCGCGGGCTGGACTCCGACCAGCTCGACTTCTACACCAACGCCGAAGCCCCGGACCACGGGCAGGCGATGGGTGACGCCAAGCACGTGCAGTTGCTGGTGGTCTCCGAGGCCGACCTGATGCCGCAGAACCAGCCGGGCAATACGATGCCCGGGCGGCTGCCGCCGATCGGGCCGGTGGGACCGACCGCCTCGGCCACCGGGGGCATGCGGTACTACCTGGTGCGGCGCGTGTGGACGAACCTGCTCTCGCAGGTGGATAGCGACCCGGACGAGGAAATCCTCTGCCGGGGCGTGCAGTCGTTCAACCTGCGGTACTTCGACGGGACGGACTGGCAGGACTCGTGGGATTCGACGCAGTTGGGCAACATCATTCCCAACGCGGTGCAGTTGTACATGGAGATCGAGCGTCCGAACCCGCCGCAGGAGGCGGGGGGACTTCCCCCGCCGCCGCTGAAGTACGTCCGGACGTTCCTGTTGCCGGCGTACGGGACGCCGGAGGACGCCAGCGACGCTGCGGCGAGCGCCGCCGGGGGATCCGGCGCCGCCGGTGGGTCGAGCGGTGGCAACTCCGGAAAGTCCGGTGGCTCGTCGGGCTCCGGCGGCTCGAAGGGGGGGAAATGATACCCTTTCCCGAACGACCGCTCCGGCGCCGCGGCGGCGCTATTCTCGTCAGCACCATGTGGGTGATGATCATCCTCACCGGGCTGGTGCTGGTCTTCGCCCGCTCGATGCGCGTCGAGACGCTCGGGTCGGCCAACCGCGTTGCCTCCATCCAGGCGACGGCGGTCGCGGAGGGCGCCGAGCAGTACCTGATGTCGCTGGTGGACGGGTCCAACGGCGACCCGAGCGTGGTGGACCAGGCGCTGACCGAGGCGGTGGCCGTCGGGCAGGACGACCAGGGGAACCCCATCGGCTACTTCTGGATGATCCGGCCCGACCCCGACACCGACCAGCAGCAGGCCTTCGGCATCGTGGACGAGGCGTCCAAGCTGAACATCAACAAGGCGGAATCCGACCAGCTCGCGCGGCTGCCCGGCATGACCGAGGACGTGGCCGAGGCGATCGTGGACTGGCGCGACGAGGACAGCACGCCGCAGCAACAGGGCGCCGAGGACGAGTATTACATGTCCCTCCCCGACCCGTACCACGCCAAAAACGGGCCGTTCGAATCGGTGGAGGAGCTGATGCTGGTGCGGGGAGTGACCAAGCAACTGCTGTACGGGTACGACTTCAATCGCGACGGCGTGGTGACCGACCAGGAACGCCAGGTCGGCGGCGGCTCGACGATTTCGGTTGACGACTACTCGACCCGCGGCATCTTCGATTTCATCACGGTCAACAGCATCGAGCCGGCGCCCAACAGCAACGCGTCGGGGTCGGCGGGGGCGAACCCCTCCAGCGCGTTCGGTTCTGGGAACCTCGTGCAGGACACGGCGCAGCAGGCCACCCGGATCAACATCAACAGCACCGACACGAAGCAACTGCAGCAGCTCTTACAGAAGACGCTTTCCGGCGACAGGTTCAACGCGGTCTGGCAGGCCGTCACCCAGCGCCTGGGCGGCCGCACGCCGCAGAAGTTCGACAGCGTTTTCGACTTCTACTACAGTACCGGCTTGAAGGTCGAGGAGTTTCGCCAGCTCGCCGGCCAACTCACGACCTCGTCCACGACGCAGACCGGGCTGATCGACGTAAACCGCGCGCCGCGCGAAGTGCTGATGACGCTGCCGGGGCTGGAGGAGGCGGACGTTGACGCGATGATCAGCAAGCGCCAGGAGTACGGCGTCGGCACGGGTGTGACTACCAGCGACACCAGCAGCCTCAGCAATGCATTCAATGGCGGGTCCACCGTCGGAATGGCGTGGGTGGTGGAAGCCTTGACACAACAAAAAGCAATGGCCATCGGCAACTTGTTGACCGATCGGTCGTATCAGTTTTCGGCGGACATCGTGGCGGTGAGTGCGGACGGGAGGGCTTTTCGGCGCATTTACGTCGTGGTGGACGTGCGGCAAACGCCGCCGAAGGTGGTATATCGCAAGGACCTGACGAGTTGGGGGTGGCCGCTCGACCCGCAGATCCGCCTGGACCTGCGGCAGGGGCTGGGTGTGTCGCCGGTGGTGTCCGGCGGCACGACGGGTGCAATTCAGAGGTAAGCACGCAAGCGTGGGGTTGTCGGTCGTGTGAAGATGGGTTGTGAGGTGGCGTTCGCGCCCCGGACAACGCCGGGCAAGCTCGGCGGTTAAAGGGGTTGTGAATACGGTTGTGCGTCGTCGGTCGGGAATTAACTGAAGGCGGCGCGGAACAGTATGTCGTAGCCCAAGCGGGAGCGACGCCGACGTCGGTCGGGACCGTAAGGCGCGGTTGATTCAACGTAACTCGTTGAAAACGCGCAAGATGAAGAAGGTGGCACATTGAAGGGTCTGCGATTGAACAAAGTGCTTGGGTTGGCGATCGGCGACCGCTCGATTCTCGCGGCGGAAGTGGCCGGCGGGGGTGAGCCGGAGGTTCGGCGGACGGGCGAGTTCGTCTGGCCGGAAGGCGTGAGCCTGGAGCAGCCGGACGTATTGGGCAAGGCGCTGGGGCAGTTCCTGAAGCAGCAACGGTTCTCGGCGAACCAGGCGGTGGTGGGGCTGCCGGCCAAATGGGTGCTGGTGAAGCCCAAGGAAGTCCCGCCGGCGGACGACGACGCGGCGGCGAGCCTGCTGCGGCTGCAGGCGGAGCGGGAGTTCTCCCCGGAATTGAAGGACCTGGTGTACGACTTTGCCGGTCAGACCAGCGCCAGCGAGCCGACGTCGGTGCTGCTGATGGCCACGCCGCAGAAGTACCTGGACCAGATCCAGGCGATGGCGGAGGCGGCGCGAATCACGGTCCGCGCGGTAGCCCCGTGGGCGGCAGCGCTGGGCGAAGCCAGCGGGAAGGTGCTGGCGACCAACGCCGCGGTGATGTACCTGGGGGCGGGCAGCGCCGAGCTGACGGCCCGCAGCGGCGGGGGGCTGTGCGTGCTGCGGCACCTGCGGCCGACGGCGGTGCCGGTGATGGCGGTGGCGGAGCGCGTTCGGCAGGGCGGTGGCGGGGAGGCGGAAGAATCTCACGGCGAGGGCGCCAACGGGTCGAACGGCGGCAATGGCGGCGGCCGCGTCGCCGACGGGGCGCTGCTGGGGTTTTCCGGGGAGCTGCGGCGCGTGCTTTCCATGCTGCCGCCGGACCGCGGCCCCGGCGCCAAGGCGAACGGCACCAACGGGAGCAACGGGCACAACGGGGGACGCGAGCTGGTGGTCTGGGACGGCATCGGCGTGGATCCTTCGGCGCTGGTGGCGCTGAGCGAGCGGCTGGGCGTGACGGTCAAGGCGGGGCGCGAGCTGGCCCGCCGGGCTGGCGACGTGGCGAGCGGCGCGCAGCACGGCGTGGGGCGGTTCGCCCCGGCGGTGGCGCTGTGCGTGGCGGGGATCCAGGACGGGCTGCTGCCGGTGGACTTCCTCCACTCGCGGCTGACGGCGCCCAAGAAACAGCTCGTAGGCCGGCAGGCGGCGTGGGCGATCGCCGTCGCGGTGGCGCTGGCGGTGAGCAGCGTGCTGTTCTACAGCGACCTGCAGGAGAAGGCGCGCGAACGGGACGACCTGTTGAAGACGCTGAACTCGCAGAAGGCGGACGCGGCGGCGGCGAAGGCGGCGGTGGACCGCGTGACATTGGCGCGGAGCTGGTACGGCGGGCAGCCGAAGTATTTGGAATGCTTTAAGGACCTGACCAACTCGGTCCCGGAGGACAGCGGGACGTGGATGATGTCGCTGAATATCCGGGAGGCGCCCAAGGTGCAGGCGGTCGGCGCCAGGCCTGGCGCGGGCGCGGCGGCGAGCGCGGCGCCTGACAAGACGGTGCTCCAGGTGAACATTTCCGGGAAGTCCACGAACGAAAAGATCCCGCTGCGGATCCAGGACGCCCTGCTGGGCGCCAACGCCCGGCTGGGGGCCAAGCGCATCACCGACGTGAGGCTCCAGAACGTGCGCGTGCAGCAGAACAAGGGCGTGAAGGAAACGAACTTCGACATCACGTTCAATTACCTGGCCGATTAGCGGCGGCCGGGCGGGTGTTGGAATTGGAGATTTGAAGTGGTCCTATCGAAGCGAGAACGATACGTGGTGATCGGCACGACGCTGGCGATCGGCCTGTTCGTGCTGGACAAGGTGATCCTCGGGCCCGTCTTCGCGTACCGCAAGGACATCACTGCGGCGATCGACGACGCGCAGAAGAAGCTGAAGGACAACGAGCGCATGTTCATCATGCAGCGGCGATCCGAGAAGCTGTGGAACCAGATGGTGACGACGGGCGGGCTGAAATCCGACCAGCAGACGGCCGAGCAGCAGCTCCAAGCGAAGATGCACGACTGGATCGTCGAGAGCGGGCTGGACGAGAACCAGACGCAGCCGCAGAAGGTGACGGAGCTCGGTGGGTTTAAGACCAGCGCCCACCAGGTGACGGTGTCGGGACACACCCGCTCGGTGGCGCAACTGCTGTGGAGGCTGGAGACGTCGCCGATCCCGGTGAAGGTGACGGGGGTGGAGATGAAGCCGAAGAAGGAAGGCATCGACGACCTGACGGTAACGATCAACGTCGCGACGCTGTTCCTGAACCCCGACGCGGACAAGACCAAGGCGGGCGCGCTGCGTACGCCGGCGGGCGGCACGCGGTCGTAACGAGAACGGAACGTACATGTCCAGCGGCGTGACGAGAATTGAAGCGTACGGAAGGCGGAGGCTGACGATGTCGGCGAAGAAGCTGGTGCTGGGAATGGCGACGGCGGCGGGGCTGGCGTTGGTGGCGGCGACCGGCGGGGCCGGCGCGCCGCCGGACAAGTCCGGCCCGGGTCCTGTGGCGCTGGCGGCACCGGCGCGGGGCGGTGGCCCGAGTGCCGCGGCGGTGGACCCGTCGATGCTGCTGCCGGCGCCCCCCAACGCGCCCAAGGCGATGTCGCCCAAGTACGGTATCTTGTTGTCGCGGAGCATTTTCGCGAAGGACCAACGGGCGGCGCCGGACCGCGCCGAGCCCACCTCGCGCCCGATGTCGCCGCCGAGGCCGGAGGAGTCGGTGGTCTTCACCGGCGCTCTGGAGCAGGACAACGTCACCTGGGGGTTTTTCGAAGACATCAAGCAGCGCCAGACGCTGGTGCGGCGGCCGGGTGAGTCGCTTTGCGGCGGGATGCTGGCGTCGGTGACGCTGAACAGCGTCGATTTCCAGAGCAGCAGCGGGCGGTCGCGCCAGATCGCGATTGGGCAGAACATGGAAGGCAAGCCCATCGACCTCGGGTTTGGGTCGTCGAGCAGCTATAGCGGCTCGTCCGGTTCTTCCTCTTCTTCGTCATCGGACCGGTATTCCGACAGGTCCGACCGCTCGTCGGACGGCCGCTCGCGAGACTACGGGCGGTCCAGCCGCGATTACGGGCGGTCCTCCGACCGTTCGGACCGTTCCGACCGGTCGTCCTCGTACGGGTCGCGTGGCGACTCCGGGCGGTCCAGCCGCGACTACGGCGGGTCGGACCGCGGACCGTCAGACCGGGGCTCGTCAGACCGGGGCTCGTCGGACCGGGGCTCGTCAGACCGGTCGTCCAATCGCGGCGCGCCGCCGAGCGGCCCCGGCGGCGACAGCGGCGCCGCGCCCGCGCCTCCGCCGCTCCCCGACGGCGGCGGCGACCTGGTGGAGCGAATGAGGCAGCGCCGGATGCAGGAACTGGGCAAGTGATCGTCGCGGCGACGGCCCGCGCGCGACGGTAGCGGCAGCGCGTCGGCGGGAATTCGGCGGGCAATTGGGCGTGAATCAGTTCCGGGCGGTGGCGCGGGTTGAACCGGTCCGACCAGGGCCGTACATCCTGTGGCGCCGCCCGGCACAACTTGGCTGACACCTCGCAACACGGTAAAGGGAATCTATGCGCGGGATGGGTAAGCAACGAACGGCCTGGAGTGTAGGTCTGGTCGCCCTTGCGGGGGCGTTGGCGATTCTGGCCTGGGCGCCCGTGCCCGCGACGTGGGCGCAGCCCGCGCCGGAGGGGGGCCCGGTGACGCGGCCGGCCCCGGGTGAGGCGCGGCCGGCGCAGGCCGGCGGCACGGCGGGGAACGGCACGCGGGACAATGGCGCGCAGCCCAGCGGCACGCAGGCGGGCGCGTCCACGCGGCCGGCGACGAACGGCGCGACCAAGCCGACGAGCCGGCCGATCATCATGAAGTTCGAGAACGCATCGATCGACTCCGTCCTGGACTACCTCAGCGACGTCGGGGGGTTCATCATCATCAAGCAGGTGCCGCGGCTGGAAGGCCGCGTGACGGTGACCAGCAGGCAGCCGGTCAGTCCCACGGAAGCGGTGGCGCTGCTCAACACGGTGCTGAAGCAGAACGGGTACACGGCGATCCAGAGCGGGCCGGGCGGGCGGCAGCTCAAGATCGTCGCGTGGGACCGGGCCAAGAAGCTCAACATCCCGGTGAAGTTCGGCGCCGATCCCGCCGAGATCGAGGACACCGACGAGCTGGTGACGCAGGTGGTGCCGGTGCGGTTCGTGGACGCGGTGAAGCTGAAGCAGGACCTGACGCCGCTGATCGGCCCCGACGCCGACGTGTCGAGCAACGCGGGGAGCAACTCGCTGATCATCACGGATTCGTCGGCCAACATTAAGCACGTGGTGGAGATCGTCGCCAAGCTGGACCAGCACCAGGCGACGGCGGCGGAGATCAAGGTGTTCCACCTGGAGTACGCCAACTCGACGGCGGCGGCGAAGCTCATCATGGACATCTTCAAGACCGAGGACCAGGACCAATCCGGCCGCAGCCGGGGGTCGAGCAGCGGGTTCAGCAGCTTGATCTCGTCGCGGTTCTTCGGCGGCGGCGGGCCCCCGGGATTTGGGGGCCCCGGTGGCAGCGACCGCAGTCGCGGCGGGCGCGGCGAGGAGTCGGACACCAACCGCACCGCGAAGGTCAACGCGTCGGCGGACGAGCGCACGAACACGGTGGTCGTGGCGGCCCCGCCGGACACGCTCAAGACCATCGAGAGCGTCATCAAGGAAATCGACTCGGATCCGACGGCGGAGAGCAGCTTCTTCATCTACCCGCTGCGCAACGCCACGGCCACCAACCTGGAGAGCGTCATCAACAACCTGTTCGGCGGCGGCCGCGGGGGCAGCGGGTACCGCGGGAGCAGCTCGAGCAGCTCCTCGCGCGGCGGCCGCTCGTCCTCTTCGAGCTTTGGCGGCTCTTCCAGCAGGGGAGGCAGCTCGGGGTTTGGCAGCTCCGGCTTCGGCGGCTCCTCCAGCAGGGGTGGCAGCTCCGGCTTCGGCTCCTCGGGCTTCGGGTCATCCGGGCGCTCGTCGAGTGGCTACGGCGGCAGCTCGTACGGCAGCTCGGGACGCTCGTCGTTCGGCGGGGGCTTCGGCGGCTCGTCCTACGGCGGCCTCTCCTCCGGCAGCACGTCGGCGGCGTCGGCGCTGGCGGGGCAGGTGTACGTCGTGGCCGACCCCGACACCAACTCACTGCTGGTCATGACCGCCACCAAGTTCTTCCAGCAGGTCCGCCAGATCTTGCAGGAGCTGGACCGGCCGGTGCCCCAGGTGCTGATCAAGGTGCTGATCGCCGAGGTCACCCACGACAACTCCACCGACTTGGGCGTGGAGTTCTCGATCCTTAACCAGCGGCGCGACGCGGCGGGCAACATCGTCGGCGGCCAATCCATCGGCACCGACTTCGGCCTGGCCGCCTCGCCGGGCGGGCTGGTGGCGAAGGTGATCGAGGCGAACGTCACCGCCACACTGCGGGCGCTTCAGACCGAGGGCAAGCTCGACGTGCTCTCGCGGCCGTACATCCTGGCCAGCGACAACCAGCAGGCGGACATCATCGTTGGCCAGCAGGTGCCGTTCGTGACCAACACGCGAACGACCGAGAGCGGGCAGATCATCAACACAATCCAGTACGAGAACGTCGGCATCATCCTGTACGTGACGCCGCACATTAACCCCGAGGGGCTGGTGATCATGGACGTGTCGCCGGAAATCAGCCAGCTCACCGGCACCACCGTGCCGATCAGCGAGGGGCTGAACGCGCCGGTGATCGCGACGCGGTCGGCCGACAGCCGCATCGGGATCCGCGACGGGCAGACGGTCGTGATCGGCGGCCTGATGGAGGACCGCAAGACCAACACGGTGAGCAAGGTGCCGCTGCTGGGCGACATCCCGCTGCTGGGGGCGCTGTTCACGCGTGACCAGTTGACCAAGAGCAAGACGGAGCTGCTGATCTTCCTGACGCCGCACGTGGCGTCGGACCCGGACGTGCTCAAGGGGATGAGCCAGGACGAGATGAAGGGCACGCGGCTGACGCCCAACGCGGTGGCGCCGGGGGTCTTCGACGACGCGATGCGGAATATGGAGCGCGGCGCTGCGACGCAGCCGTCGGAGGCGCAGCGCGAGCGGGCGAGGATGCGTCGGGGCGCCGGGACGCAGCCGTCGGCGATGCAGCCGTTGCGGTTCCGCGGGTCGGACCAGGGCGGGATGGACGAGGGGGGGCCGGAGCCGTTCATGACGCCCGACGACGTGGACGCGATGACCGAGGAGGGGTATGTTCCGTATCCCGTCCCGGTGCCGTACCCGGAGCCGATGCCGATGCCGGGCCCGATGATCGAAGGCGGGGATGGCGGTTACGGCAATCCCGGCGACGTGGAGGTGCAGCGTGGGAGCGTTCGTCCGGGGAACAGGCGGCGGTAGCAGGAGACTTGGGCGCGCGTGGCGTCTGTGGCCGCTAGTGGCGGCGGCGCTGCTGGCGTGCGGGTGCGGGGGCAACAAGTCGCAGCCGGCAGCCGCGGGGCCGACCCCCATCGACCGCGAAGCAGCCGGTGAGGCGATCGACGAGTGCGCCACGCGGCTGCAGGACATCAGCGGGCAGATCCTGCTGTATTACCTCAAAAACCGACGCATGCCGGCGTCGCTGGAAGAGCTCCACACGATGCCGGGCGGCGACCCGAAGCTGCCGCTGTCGTGCCCGGTCTCGAACCAGCCGTACGCGTACGACCCCGTCGGGTACCCGGTAGCGGACAAACCGCACCGGCTGGTCGCTTTCGACACGGTGCCGGTCCACCGCGGCGGGCGGTGGGGGCTGTTGATGGCGGAGCCGGAGGAGGGCAAAGCGCTGTCGATGTGGGTGGCGCGGCTGAACGAGGACGTGTTCAAGGCGCTGGTCCCGCCGGGGGGTGCGAGGCCGCAGAAGAAGCCGGCGGCGCCCGCCGGCGCGCGGCCGTGATCGATCGCAAAACCCTGCCCGGCCCGCGCTACACAATCGTCACCTAATCCTTATAGTGTCCGCCGACGTTTGGCGGCGGAGGATGAGCGTTGGACGAGGAGCGCCATGGCCAGTGAGACCGATTTCCCGGCGCGCGGGAAGGTGACGGAGGTGCGCGACGGCGTGGTGGTGTTCGCGCCGATTAACACGAACTACCAGTTGCACCTCGCGACGGCCGGCGGGCGGGCGTACGACGGCCCGGTGAACGAGTGGATCGACGCGGTCGTGCGGCTGAACGCGCGCAAGGTGATGACGGTCCCCAGCGGGGGGAACTTCGTCGAGCCGATCTTCGGGCGGCCGCGGACGATCCAGGGGCGGGTGAAGTTCCTGACGACGCGGTCGATGGTGGTGCAGGCGGGGTTGCCGATCGTCGTGTCGCTGCCGCAGGCCGACAGCGGGATCGACCTCGGCGAAGGGGCGATCCGCGTGGGCTCGATGGTGAACGTGATGGCGCTTCCCGGCGCGACGATCGAGCCGATCCGGCGGTCGGCCGACGTGGCGCCGTCACCCGGCAGCGCCTCCACCCGCCCCGCGGACACCCAGCCCGTGTAACGCGGCGACGGCGGCCCACGATGATCGTCCGCATCAATCAGTTCGACGTGATTCAGGCCGAGCGCGTGGCGGGCTGGGGCGGGCGCGGGCCGTGGGGCGCGGTGGAGTACCACTGGCCGGACGACGCGCTGGCGTTCGAGGTGCTGATCCTCGACCGCGACGAGAAGGCCAACCCGCTGCCGAAGAATTTTCGCCAGACGCAGCTCCGCCAGCTGGCGCCGGAGGTGTTGGCGGCGCTGAGCGACCCCGGCGAGGAAGTGGTGCTTCGGCTAGACGGGCCGTTGTCGGCGGGGGAATTGCTGGGGGTGACGCGGTACCTCACCGACGGCCAGGGGCAGGGGCGGTTTGCGATTTCCGCCGCGCAAAAGTTCGACGACGGACCGTCGGACGTCGCCGGCAGCGTGCGGCTCAAGCCGGCGCCGGGTCAGGTGGCGCCGCTGTGCGCCGACACGCAAATCGGCCTGGAACGCGACGTGCGGCTGCGGGCGTTTTCGGTCCCCGAGCCGCTGGTCAACCCGCTGCTGGACACGGCGGACCTCGACGACGAGCGGTGGGACGAGATCCTCCCGCAGGCGGGGTTCGCGCTGTCGAGCGTGAAGGAATTAAAATCGCTCGTGGTCGTGACGCGGCGGTTCACCGCTGCCGACGCGCGCGAACGATTGATGAAACGGCTGGTGGGCGGGACGAAGTAGGAACCGGGCGGCGTGGTCACGGATTGGCGAAGCACTCCTCTGCTTTGGGTGGCGAGGTAACGACTTTCAGGTCTTGGAGCTGCTGGATCAGCGTGCGCCATCGGTCGGCCGCCATGGCGCCAAGGCCGGCCTTTTGCGTGTCGGCGGTTTCGATGAGCTGCTTCTGCGCGTCGGCCATCGCGGCGGCGGTCGGGGCGTCCACCGTCGGGTTGAGCCGGGTCATGACGGCGTTGGCCGGGGCGGGGTCCTTCAGGTACGCCGCCCAGCCGTCGCGCACGGCCGAGACGAGGCTTTTGGCCACGTCGCCGTGCGAGCGGAGGTAGTCGCCGCGCGTGACCAGCACGGCCGTGTAGGGGTTGTAGCCGGCGTCGGCGACGAGGAACGTCTTCACCTTGGCCCCCGCCTTTTGGGCCACCAGCGGCTCGGACGTGACGAAGCACTGGAGCGTCATGTTCGGGTCGCGCAGGAAGGCGGGAATGCCGGCGGTGTTCGGCACCACCGTCACCTTGTCGAAGCCGTATTTCTTCTCCAGGAAATCCGCGTACGGCAGGCCGCGCTGGATCGCCAGCGTGCCGGGGTGAGTGAAGACGTCGGCGATGCTGTTGAACCCGCGCTCGGCGTGGGTCATCAGCCCCTGCGGGTTGGTCTGGTAGACGGCGAAGATCGCGACGACGTCGTTGTGGTTCTGGCGCGCCAGGATCACCTCGTCGGCCGACGCGATGCCGAACTCGGCGCGGCCGGCGCCGACCATCTGGACCGTGGGCGTGCCGGAGCCGCCGGGGAGGATCTCGACGTCGAGCCCGCGCGACGCGTAGGCACCGCTGGCCTGGGCGGCGTAGAAGCCGCCGAATTCCGGCTCGGGCTTCCAATTGAGGGCGATCTGGACGTGCTGCGGGGCATTGGCCGACGCGGCGCCCGTGCCGTTTGCGTCCTGGCGCTTACATCCGACGGGGAGGAGCGCGCACGCGAGCAAGGCGCCGGCGATCAATCGATTTGTCATTCGCATGTTTTACCGCGACTGCTCGGAGGCGTGCCAGTGCCGCAGGGCGAGGCGGCTGGCGAGGTTGACCAGCGCGAAGAGCCCCAAACCCAGCAGTGACGAGAGCAGCAGGCCGGCGAAGACCTTGTCCAGGCGCTGCTGCGTGCGGGCGACGTCGATCACGCCGCCGATGCCGGAGCCGGAGATGAACTCGCCGACGATCGCGCCGATGACGGCCAGCCCGGCGGCGATGCGGAGGCCGGTGAGGATCGACGGCAGGGCCGAAGGGAGGCGGAGCTTCCATAGCGTCGCCGCCGGCGACGCGCCGTAGAGGCGGAAGAGGTCTCGCAGCGCGGGGTCGGTCGAGAGCAGTCCGGTGAGCGTGTTGGCAATCACCGGGAAGACCGAGACGATGAACGCCGACGCGATCACGGTCCGAAGGTCGAACCCGAACCAGATCACCAGCAGCGGTGCGATCGCGATGATCGGCACGGTCTGGAAGAAAACCGCGTACGGGTAGAACGCCCGCTCGACCCAGCGGGACGATGAGAGCGCGACGGCGATCAGCACGCCGATGGCGCCGCTGGCGGCGAAGCCGGCCACCGAGGCCTTGGTCGTGGACCAGGTGGCGGAGGCCAGCTCGCGAAAGTCGCGGAACACGCTTTCGAACACCGCCGACGGCGCCGGCAGGACGTACGACGGGATCACGCCGCTGCGCACCAGCACCTCGACCCCCACCGTCACGACGACGAAGGGGACGAGCGGCGGGAGGATGACGCGCCACCGGTTGCTCACCGCTCGGCCACCTCCAGCGCCTCGTAGAGCACCCGCATCTGAGCGGCAAACGCCGGCTCGCCGCGGATCGCCGCCGGCCGATCGACGGGTAACTCGACGGCGTGGTCCAGTACCACCCGCGCGGGGCGGCGCGACAGCACCACCGTGCGCTGGGCGAGGTACGTTGCTTCGGGGATCGAGTGCGTCACGAAGACGACCGTCATCCCCCGCTCCCGCCACAGCGCCCGGAGCTGCTCGTCCAGGCGGTGCCGGGTGATCTCGTCGAGCGCGGCGAACGGCTCGTCGAGCAACAGCAGGTGCGGCTCGGTGACCAGCGCCCGCGCCAGCGATGCCCGCATCCGCATGCCGCCGGAAAGCTGGGCCGGGTAGCGGTGGAGCGCGTCGCCGAGGCCGACGCGCTCTACCGCTTCGCGCGCCGCCGCCAGGCGGTGCGACCCCGGCACCCCGCGGAGCTCCAGCGGCAGGGCGACGTTGTGCAGCACCGTCCGCCACGGCAGCAGGTGCGCGTCCTGGAATACGTACGCGGTCGGCGGATTTGCGCGGCCGAGGGAAACCTTTCCCGCCGTGGGACGGTCCAGCCCGGCGACCAGCCGCAGCAGCGTGGATTTGCCGGACCCGCTGGGCCCGAGTATCGCCAGGAACTGTCCCGGCGGGACGTGCAGGTCGATCGCTTCGATCGCCACCACGTCCGGCGGGAACACGCGGCGTATTCCCGCGAGCGAGACGGAAACCGCCGCCCCCTCTGCTTCGGGAATCGCCTCAGGACTCGCTTGCGTCTTTGCGGGCATTTTCAGTGATTTCACGCAATACCAAACCGCCCGCACCTTTGCCAATGGACCGCCACCGCGGTTTCCGATAAGAATACCCCGGCGCACAACGATTCGCGTCACGACGCGTCACGAGAGGAGTCGCCATGGCTCATGGACGAAGCATCGCGCGGGCGTTGGCCGGAGCGGTGGCCCTGTTGACGACGGCAGCCGCCGTGAGCGCCCAGACCGCGCGGCCGGCGACGGCCGCGGCGACGGCGCCTTCGATCGCGGCCGACAACACGCCCAAGGGCGTGATGCGCCAGATGGCCGACGCGATCCGCGCCGGGGACGGGGCGAAGGTGAAGTCGCTGCTTTACTGGGAGACGCCGGCGGAGGAGAGCATGGCGTCGGCGGTCGCCGCGATGGCCGAGGCCGTTGGGAACCTGCACAAGGCGGCGATCAAGCAGTTCGGCGATCAGGGCGCGCGCCCGCTCACCGGCGACACCGCCGCCACCTACGCCGAGGGGATCAAGAAGCTCGACGCGTCGAAGGAGACGGTCGCCGGCGACCAGGCGATCATCTTCCCGCCGATGGCCGGTGAGGGGCAGGACGATCGGCCGACGCAATTGCGCAAGGTGGCCGGGCAGTGGAAGGTCCCGGTCTCGGAGTTGCGGCGCCAGGCCGGCGACCAGGCGTCGGACATCCGGATCGAAGAGCTGACGACCGAGGCGCGCCTTGTCAACGAGGCCGCCCTGGAGGTCGCCGCCGGCAAGTACAAGACCGCCGAGGAGGCCGCCCGTGAGCTGCAGCAGAAGATGATCCGCGCCGCCACGCAGGCGGCCCAAGGCGCGCCCGCCGAAGCGGCCCCCGCGGGGCCGCCGGCGCCCGCGATGGCCTCCGGCACCACCGGCCCTTCCACGCCGGCCGCACCGCCGGCTACCCGGCCGGCCCCGGCGACGGGGCGGAAAGAATAAGACAATTCCTCCTCCCGCGCGCCACTGACGTGATTAATCCTTCAGCCGCCGCGCCAAGCGTCTTGGCAAGAACAGCAGCAGCGCCGCCGCGATCCAGAGCACCAGGCAAAGGATCGTGCCGACCAGGCCCTCCTCGAAGAACGGCCTCTCCCAGATGGGCGTGTGCTCGTAAATGTAACTGGTCCCCCGGTCCACGGCGTTGGCCACGACCGCCAGCGGCGCCACCGAAAGCAGGAGCAGCAGCAGCGCGATGGCGCGCGGGCCGATCGGCGGCAGCCACGTCCGTGCCGGCTCGGCCGCGTCGCGCGTCGGCGCTTCCAGCCCGGCCAGCACCGACAGGATCCCCACCCATCCGAGCATCGTCCTCACCCCGTCGAGCACCTCCGGCGCGGCCGGTGGCACCGGCCACGCCCACCACTTCACCCCGCTGTGCACCGCCAGCACGAGCTTCTCCGGCGCCGTTTCGAACGCCGTGACCTGAAACTGCTCGGGTAGCTGCAACTCCTCGCGGCTCGGCACGCGCCGCGCGCCCGCCGCCGGCCGCAGCTCGATCCGGTCGGTGAAGTAGAAGTTCCACTGCATCCGCGTGGTACGGCCGGAGTAGGTCTCCGAATAATGGACCTCGTCCTGCCGCCGCAGCAGCACCGCCGTGCCGTTCTCGGTCCTGGCCTCGACCGCCAGCCACTCGAGCTGGTAGCGGCGGGTGACCCCGGCCGCGGAGACGAAGTTCTTGCGCTTCTGCGTCGGCCGAAGGTTCAACATGAGCTTTACCGGCTCGCCCGGTGAAACGGCCAGTTGCCGCAACACGCCGCTGGCGAGGTTGATCCGCCGCACGTCCCACACGCGCGTGATCTTGCGGAAGAAGCCCAGCACGATCGCCAGCGCCACGGCGACGATGATCGGCCCCGGATTCTGCGTGTTCATCGATAGCAGCAGGCCGGCCACCACGGCGACGGCGATCAGCACCGCGATCCACATCCGCCGGGATTGCGCCGCGTCGCGGACCGCGCGCAGGACGGCCAGATCGCCGTCCAGCTCCTGGACCGTCGCCTCGCGCTCGTACACGCGCCGCTTGCGGGCGGCGCGCACGGCGTCGGAGTGGTAGCGGCGCCGCTTCTCGCGCCGCGTGAGGGTTCGTACGCCCATCGCGTTTCCTCTGCGGTTTTCCGACGAGCAACCCGCACTTGCCGCGAATCTACTTCGACCGTTCCTGCTTCGACTCGGGCTTCTTCGTGAGGTGATACTGCCCCTTCTCGCAGGCGATCACGAACCGCTCGACGCAGGCCTTGAGGTCTTCCCACTTCTGGCGGATCTCGTCGGCCTCGTCGGGGTCGATGTTCTGGTCGTCCTCGACGCTCTCGGTGACGGCCTCGAGCAGCTCGCTGAAATCCCGCACCATCGACCGCGTCTCGGTAAAGATCGACTCGTCCAGCGGCTTGCGCAGCTCGGGGTCGGGGTTGGCGACGTAGAACCCGCCGGCCTCGTTGCACAGCCAGCGGACGATGCGGATGTCCTTGGTCAGCGCGTAGATCTCGCGGACGCGGTCGAGGGGGTTTTTGGTCCCGGACTGGTCCGGGTCGTCCGCGGCGGCAGGGGGCTCGCACCACTTGTACACCAGGGCCGGCGACACCTTCAGCGCCGCGGCCACCGCCTTCACCCCCGGCTCGTCCACCGCCTGCCGAATGACGTCGTAGGATTTCATAGTCCCGCCATTCTAGCCGTTAACGCGCCCGCCGCGGAAATGACGTTGGCCCGATCCAAAAATTCTGCGCGCGGTTATCATGGCGGACATGATTGCCCCCAAGATCGTAATGGTTCACCTGGCGAGCATGGCGATGATGTTTTGCCTGACCGGCTGCGCTTCTCACCCCTCGAGTCAGCGGCCGACTCCCGCGACCGCGCCCGCGGACCGCGGCGCCCCGTTCGACGCCTACCGGGCGATGGCCGACGCGCTGGAATCCGAGGACGCCGCCGCCTATCGCGCGGCCGCTTACGCCGACGGGCAGGCCGGCCGCAAATCGATCGACGACCTGGCCAAGTCCATATCCGCCTGGGCCGGCTTCGAGCAGGCCGCCGAGCACGAGTTCGGCCCCGCCGAGACGAAGGAACTCATCGCGCGCCTCGGCCTGCCCCGCCCGCGGGAGATCGGCGAAAAGCTCAACCTCGACCTCGCCAACGAATTGCTGGAAGCGTACGAAAAGCAAGCCGGCCCAGAAGAAGCCGCCAAGGCCACCGCCCCCTTCCGCCAGCAGGACTCCGCCGCGGGCGTCCGACGATGGGCCGAATCCCTCCCCGCGGACACCGCCGCCGGCCTCAAATCGGAACTCACCCAGCTGAACGGCGACCACGCGACCGTGGCCGAGCTCACCTACGAGTACGGCCAGCCGGCGTACGCAGACGGCCGCTGGAAGATCGACGTCAGCCGCTCCGGCGAGTGGAGCCGCATCCGCGCAGCCGGCGCCCAGGACCCGGCCGCCGCCGCGCGAATCAGGGTATTGGAACAAACCACCGCCCGCATCCGCTCCGGCCAATACCACTCCGCCGCCGAAGTGACCGACGCCATGATGCGGGCGCTGGTCGGCGCCGATCAGGACGCCGGCGGCAGCCATGCACCATCGCGACAGTGAACACCCAACACCCATAATGAGACGCCTCTTATTCACCTCTGCGTCGGCCGTCTCGCTGGTGCTGCTCTTGTGGCTGATCGAACGCTGGGTGTCCACCCAGGCCATGAATCCTCTCCGAAGCTCCCTCGGCTGGGCGGTATCGGTCGAAGCGAAGGGGTCCGCGCTGCGCCCACAGGATCAACCGGCCAAGCCCGGCGACTTCGTAACCATCAGCCTGCACGACCTCGTCGGGCCCGGCATAGACATAACTAGATCGCAACGGATCACCAGCAACGGAACCATGACCCTTCCCCTGATCAAACCTGTGAAGGTCCAGGGGCTCACGCGCGCCCAGACTGAATCGACCCTCGCACGCGCCTACGTCGCCGCCGGCTTTGAGAGAGTGGCGCCGGCATATTGCCTCATTTGGAAACCGGCCTGGCGCGTGCCGTTCTGGCCTCTCCTCGTCGCCTTCGCCGTCCTCCCGTTCACCTGGGTTGTTTCGACAATACGCCAGTGTCGCCGCAAAGAGCTTCTCGCCGCCGGGCGCTGCGCCCAATGCGGATACGATCTCCGCGCCACTCCCCACCGCTGTCCTGAGTGCGGCAGGGTTTCTGAAGCCGAACTCTGAACTGCCGCGATGTCCCAAACCAAGCACGAAATCCAATCCCTCCTCGCCGCGGCCGGCTCCCACCCCCGCCACCGCTTCGGGCAGAACTTCATGATCGACCAGAACCTCGTGCGGCTCGTCGCCGACGCCGGCGGGCTGACGGAACATGACCTGGCGATTGAAGTCGGCCCCGGGACCGGCACGCTCACCGAAGAGCTGCTCGCCCGCGCCGCAAAGGTATTGGCCGTGGAGATCGACCGCGACCTGGCCGCCCTCCTTCGTAACCGCTTCGCCGACAACCCCAGCTTCACCCTGATCGAAGGTGACGCCTTGGCCGGCAAGCACGAGCTCAACCCGGACCTCTCCGCGGCGATCCGATCGGCCGCAGACCAACGCCTGCGCCCAAAGCTCGTCGCCAACCTGCCCTACAACATCGCCTCGCCGCTGATCATCGACCTGCTCCTGGCCGGCGTCGAACTCCTCGCCTTCACCGTGCAGAAGGAAGTCGCACACCGCCTTCGCGCCAAGCCCGGCACCGAAGACTACGGCGTGCTGTCGGCCATGGCGCAGCTCCTCTCCCGCGTCGAGATCCTGCGAACCCTCCCGCCCCAGGCCTTCTGGCCGGCCCCGAGGATCGAATCGGCCCTGGTCCGGATGAGCCGCGACGACCGCCTCGGGCCCGCGCGGGCGGCGCCGTTCCACGGCTTTGTTCAACAATTGTTCTCCATGCGACGCAAAACCCTCCGCAAGGGCCTCTCCGAAGCCGGGTATCCGGCAGAAGAATTGCTGTCCCGACGGGGAATCGACCCCCAGTGGCGGGTCGAGCAGCTCTCCCCCGAAGACCTGCTCCGTCTCTTCGACGCGGCCGCCGGTACCTGCCCGTCCCCCAAATAAAAACACCCGCCTTGGCGGCGGGTGCATTGGGATGTCAGTGTTCTCCGCGGCAGGTGCCGTTATTTCACGGCGACCATGCGGCGGACGCGCGTCGCTTTCATCCCCTTTGGACCCTCCTCGTACTCGTATTCCACCGCTTCCCCGTCCTGGAGCGTCTTAAAACCCTGGCCTTCGATGACCGAATGGTGGACGAAAACGTCTTTCCCCGACTCAGAAGCAATGAAACCAAAGCCCTTCTGGTCGTTAAACCACTTCACCTTGCCCGTGGCCATACTCAGCCACTCCTTTCACGACGTATCACAGTGAAGCCCGTGCCCGGGGCGGGGTAAGACGTCTGCCTTCCCGGGGGCCAATGCGACGTAAAAGTGAGACGTGCAACGGCGGACTTCGCGCAACGGCACCTGCAATTCCGGCGGGCCCGTCCCGCGCGGAATCTCCCCTTGTGCCAAGGGGACTCCAACTGCCGGAGTGAAAGATAGCCGCGTTCGCTGCGGTGGACAAAAATTGGCCGAGTTGTCAATCGCCGGCGGCGGGGTGATTCTCAAGTTATCCACAATCGCGGGCTTACGTCGCGCGGGGGGCTGTTGCGGCGGGCTTTACGAGCCGAGCACGGGCGGAAATCCCTGCGCATCGCGCGCCCGCCGGCACCACGCCTGCGATATCGCGATAAGTGGCTGAAGCGCATGAACTTAAATGTGATTAATCCCGGGTCTTCGCTGAGAAGCTGGGAAGTGTATGCGGCAGCGCGTTAAGACTGGAATTGACGGGAAGATGCGCCCCGATTCGGCTGCAATTCCGAGCAGTTTTCCACAGGTTCTCCACAGGCGGCGGGAGCCTCGAAACTCCCCGCCGCCCGCCCACCGCCTTAGCCTTCTTCCATGATCGTCTCGCGGACGACTTCCTCGATGCTGGTCACGCCGTCGAAGATCGCCATGAGGCCGCTGGTGCGCAGTGTCCGCATGCCGCGCTTTTTCGCTTCCATACGCAGCACTTGCGTGCTGGCGTGCTTGATGATCATGTCGCGCATTTCGTCATCGAGCAGCATGATCTCGTAAATGCCCTGGCGTCCCTTGTAGCCGGTGTTGTTGCAGTTGTCGCAACCCTTGCCGTACCAGAATTTCTTCCCCACCACGTCGTCCGGCCGCAGCTCCAGCTCCATGAGCTGCTCCTCGGCGGGCGTGTACTCGGTCTTGCAGTTGGGGCACAGCCGCCGCACCAGGCGCTGGGCGACGATCCCTTCGAGCGTGGCGGTCACCAGGAACGGCTCCAGCCCCAGGTCGAGCAGGCGGGCGATCGCGCTGGGGGCGTCGTTGGTGTGCAGCGTCGAGAACACCATGTGGCCGGTCAGCGACGCCTGCACGGCGATTTCCGCCGTCTCCTTGTCGCGGATTTCGCCGACCAGGATGATGTCCGGGTCCTGACGCAGCATCGCGCGCAGGATTCGGGCGAAGGTCATTTCGATCTCGGCCTTGATCTGGCACTGGACGATCCCGTCGATGTCGTACTCGACCGGGTCCTCGGCGGTGATCAGCTTGCTCGACGGGTCATTCAGCTCGCGCAAGGCCGAGTACAGCGTCGTCGTCTTACCGGAGCCGGTCGGCCCCGTGACGATCACGATGCCGTTGGGCTTGTGGATCAGGGTGCGGATGACCGTGAGGTCGTCGTCGCGCATGCCCAGGCGGTCCAGGTCCAGGCTGACGTTGCTGCGGTCCAGGACGCGCATCACAACGCTCTCGCCGAACATCGTGGGCAATACCGAGACGCGCAGGTCGATGGGCTGGTTGTTGACGTTCAGCTCGATGCGGCCGTCCTGCGGCAGGCGGCGCTCGGCGATGTCGAGGTTGGCCATGACCTTGATGCGCGAGCTGATGGCCGGCGCAATGTGCGCCGGCGGCGGCATCATCTCGTACAGCACGCCGTCGATGCGGTAGCGCATCTTGAACTCGTCCTCGAACGGCTCGAAGTGGATGTCCGAGGCCTTGTCCTTGATCGCCTGGAGCAGCACCAGGTTGATCAGCTTCCTCACCGGGTTGGAGTCGGCGGCCTCCTTGAGGCTGTCCAGGTCGATCGACTCGCCGCGGTCCTTGAGGCCCTTGAGGTTGTCGTCGGAGTTCAGCTCGCCGAGGATGTCCCCCAGGCTGTCGGCGGCGGTGTTGTAGTGCTTGTTGACGAGCTTGTCGATCTGCTCGGGGTCGCCGATCTTGGCCGTCACGTTGTAGCCGAACAGCGAGCGCAGGTCGTCCAGCGCCCGGAAGTTCTCGTGGTTGGCCATGACCACGGTGAGCTTCTTGCTGGCCGGATCGAAGTCGATCGGCAGCACCTTGTGGGTGGTGGCGGTCTGGGCGGGGACGGCGTCGATGGCGATCTTGGGGATGTTGATCCCGTCGAGGCTCACCATCTCGTAGCCGCGCTGGGCGGCCAAGGCGACGTTCAGGTCCGATTCGCGGATGTAGCCGAGGTCGATCAGGATGCGGCCGAGCGCACCGCCCTTGCTCTTCTGGAAGGTCAAGGCCTCGACGACCTGGTCGCGGGTGGCCTTGCCCATCTTCGTCAGCACGCGTCCGATGGGGCGGCCCTGGAGCTGATCGATAGGCGGCATCCCGCCCCCGCCACCGCCGCCCCCTCCTGCGCCGGCGCCACCGGCACCTCCGCCGGCCGCGGGCGGCTTCGCCGCTCCCGCGCCGGCGGCCGCGGGCTTCGCACCCGCCGCCGCCACCGGCTTTGCGCCTCCGCCGGGGACCGCGGGCTTGGCGGCGCCCGGCGTCGCGTGAGCGGCCGGCCTGGCCGCAGCGCCGGGTGCGGCGGCGCCCGCCGGTCTGCCGTGGCCGTTCCCGCCCGCCGGATGAGCCGGCGCGTGACCGGCGCCGGCAGGACGAGGGGTATTGGGGCGAACCGCGGGACCGCCGGAATGTGCGGCGTCCGCCGGCTGGCCCGTCCGCGCCGGGGGCGCGCTGGCCCCCACCGACGGCGCCATCGGCGTCGTCACGTTCGGCTTTTGCGCCGGCGCCCCGGGCGCGGCGCCCGCGGGCCTCGGCTGGTTTGGATTCGGCGGGGTGGCTCGTGACATGGCGGTGTCCTCGTTATGGCGTTACGTCCTCGGTGCCTGGTTCTGTCCCTCAATCCCTGCTTTCAAGTCGCTACTTGCCCGCCTTCATCATTCGCTCGCGGTTCTTGGCGATCAGCGCGGCGCGCTCGGCGTCGCTGCTCGCCCCTCCCGGAGAACTTCCCCCGCCGGGCGGCTTGGGCGACCCGCCGCCACCCGGCCCGCTGTCTGGCCCGTCGTCCGGCGGCAGCTCTTCCGGCGAATCCACCATGATGCCGGCCTTGTGCATCCGGTCCACCATGTACCCGGGGTTCTTGCTCTTGTCGATGCACTCCTCGGCGCTGATGCGCCCGGCCTGGTAGTGCATCCACAGGTTGTCGTCGAGCAACTGCATCCCGAACTTTTTGCCGGTCTGGATTTCCGAGTCGATGCGGAAGCTCTTGTTCTCACGGATCAAGTTCTGGATGCCCGGGGTCACGTACATGAACTCGTAGCCGGCCATCATGCCGCCGGTGTCTATGCGCGGGCACAGGCACTGCGAGAGCACCGCGATGAGGTTGCCGGCGAGCTGCACGCGGACCTGCTCCTGCTGGTCGGTGGGGAACGCGTCGATCACGCGGTTGATCGTCGAGGCGGCCCCCGACGTGTGCAGCGTCCCGAACACCAGGTGCCCCGTTTCCGCCGCCGTGATGGCGGCCCCGATCGTCGCCAGGTCGCGCATTTCGCCGACCAGCATCACGTCCGGGTCCTGGCGCAGCGCGCGGCGCAGCGCCTCGGGGAAGTTGGGCACGTCCACGCCGATCTCGCGCTGCACCACGATCGACTTCTTGTGCGTGTGGTAGTACTCGATCGGGTCTTCCATCGTGATGATGTGCCGCTCGAAGTTCTCGTTGATGTAGTTGATCATGCACGCCAGCGTCGTGGTCTTCCCCGACCCCGTCGGGCCGGTCACCAGGAAGATCCCGCGGGGGCGGCGGCAGATCTGCTCGGCCATTTTCGGCAGGCCGATCTGCTCGAAGGTCATGATGTTGTTGGGGATCCGCCGCAGCACCAGCGAGGCGTACCCCTTCTGCTTGAAGATCGACACGCGGAAGCGGGCCTCGGTGCCGTAGGCGAAGCCGAAGTCGCCGCTGCCGGTCTCCTCAAACTCCTGCTGGATGCGCTCGGGGGTGATGGCCTTGAGCAGCGCCATCGTGTCCTCCGGCTCCAGCACCTTGGTCTGGAGCTCCCGGATGCCGCCGCTGAGGCGCAGCGAAGGGGCCTTGCCGACGGCCAGGTGCAGGTCGCTGGCCTTGCGCTTGACGACTGTTTCGAGCAAACGATCGATCTGAATCGTGGATGCCATGATGTATTCTGCCTACTGCCTACTGCGTACCGCCCGCTAAGCAACAACGCCTTCGATCTGCGCGACCTTGACGATCTCCTCGGCCGTGGTCGTGCCCGCCAGGATCTTCAGCCGGCCGTCCATCAGCAGGCTCTTCATCCCGCCGGCCAGGGCGGCCTTGCGGATCTTGTTCGTCGGCGACCGGTCGAAGGCCAGCTCGCGGATCTCGTTGGTCATGATCATCATCTCGAAGATACCCAGACGCCCGCGGAAGCCCGTCCCGGTGCAGTGGTCGCACCCCTTGGGCTTGTAGAGCGTCCGGCCTTTCAGGTCGCCTTCATCGATGCCGGCCAGCTTCAGCCACTTGCGGTCTGGCTCCGGGTCCGGCTGCTTGCACCGGGCGCACAGCACTCGGATCAGGCGCTGTGCCATTACCGCCTGGATGGAGGAGGCGACGAGGAACGGCTTCACGCCCATATCGATCAGGCGGGTGATCGCGCCCGGCGCGTCGTTGGTGTGCAGCGTCGAGAACACCAGGTGGCCGGTGAGTGCCGCCTGGATCGCGATTTCCGCCACCTCCAGGTCGCGGATTTCGCCGACCAGGATGATGTTAGGCGCCTGGCGGAGCATCGAGCGGAGGACGCTCTTGAAGGTGAACCCGATGTTCTCGCGGATCTGGCACTGGTTGATCCCGACGAAGTTGTATTCGACCGGGTCCTCGGCGGTAATGATCTTGCGGTCCGGCCGGTTCAGCTCGTTGAGCGCCCCGTACAGCGTCGTCGTCTTGCCCGAGCCCGTCGGCCCCGTCACCAGGAAGATCCCGTTCGGCCGCTTGATGATCTTCTGGAAGATCTTGTAGTCCTCCTCCTCGAACCCCAGGTTCTGAATGCCGATGCGGACGCTGTCCGGACGCAGAATACGAAGCACCACCGACTCCCCGTGGTACGCCGGCAACGTGCTCACGCGGAAGTCGATGTTCTGCTTGTCCACCGACAGCTTGATTCGCCCGTCCTGCGGCAGCCGCTTCTCGGCGATGTCGATCCCCGCCATGATCTTGATGCGCGAGATCAACGGCCCCCTCATCTTCAGCGGAATGCGGTCGCGGACCACGCACTCGCCGTCGATCCGGTAGCGCACCTGGATGCGGTCCTTCATCGGCTCGATGTGGATGTCCGACGCCCGGTTCCGCACCGCCTCGGCGATCATCGCCTGCACCAGCTTGATGATCGGCGCCTGCGTCGGGTCGTTCTCCAGCGACTCACCAAGCCCGGCCATGTCGATCGACTTGTCGATCGATTTGTCGATCGACTTGTCCACCGACCTGTCCAGCGAGTCCCGCAACCGGTCGATCGTCCGGTCCATCGTTTTGTCGATGGTGCTGGTCGCGGTTGTATTGAACAGCTCGTCGAGGATCCCTTTGATCCTGCCCTTGGGCGCCAGCACCGTCCGGATGTCCTTGCCGGACATGCGGAAGCGGAGAATGTCCAGCATCTCCAGGTCCAGCGGGTCGTGGATCGCCAGCCGGATGCGGTTTCCCTCCTGCCCCAGCGGCAGAATGAGGTGCTTGCGCATCAGGTCGTCGGGAATGAGGTTAACGGCATTCGGCGGGACCGAGTTCTTGTCGAGGTCGAAGTACTCCATGTTGTGCTGCGTCGCCAGCGCCTTGTAGACGTTGGTCTCGCTGCACAGCTTCTGGTCCACCAGGGCCTCCCCCAGCCGCAGGTTCTTGGTCTTGGCGTGCTCCAGGCCTTTGTTTACTTCCTTGGGGGTGATAATGCCCCACTCGACCAGGATTTCGCCCAGTTTCTTTTGTTGCCTTGCCATGGTGCGCTTCCGTTGGAAAAGGTCAGGGAGCTACGTCAGAGATTTTGGTGGAAGATCAGGGCCGCTTCACGTAACAGTACCTATGAAAGCCAGTCCGCACGGCACGTCCTGCCCAGGGGGTTAAACGATTTCGATCTCACCGGCGGGGGACCAGTCTGGGTTCGCGCCGCCCCGGACGGTCAGGCGCCCCCGCGGCCTCGTCCGAACTTAGTTGGTACGTCGCCGGCTTGTCACGGTTCTGAAACCGCCCGCCCCCAGTGTACCCCGCCACGGCTACCCGCCACAAGGATTTTTCACCACTGTTACGGGCTGAATACGGGGGAATTGCAAGCTTTTGTACCTCCCATTCGGCCCAGCCCGCTTGATTTTGCCCTGCGGCGGTCTCGACGCCCCCGTTGTTGCGCACGGGATGCGCGGTCGCCGTCTTGTCGCCGTCTGGATTACCCGGATTACCGTTGACCCTCTGCGCGCGGCGGGTTAAGTTGATCCGGACATTTCACGGACACGGGGGTGTCGAAAAATCCGAAGGCCCGCGCCGTTACGACCAGTCGGGGGGCGCAGCGGCAGCCAGGTTGGCACGTCATAGGCGCGGTAAGACGGCTTTCGATTCGATGTCCTCAAGAGGAAAGCGCTCGTGCGCGCGGCCGCGCTCTTTGCCGGCCGTAGGCGAGGGCTGGCATGAGGCGGTCTGGCGGAAACCTGACGGCGTTCTTCCTGCTGTTGTCGCTCCTCGTGACGGCGGCGTGGGCGAGGAGCTATCTCTACGTTACGGAATACCACTGCGTGCGCATCGGACCCGCGCCCGCCGGCAGGTATAGGGCCGAGCGGAGTTGGGTCGGACTCGGGAACGGGTGTCTCTATCTCGGCGGCTACACCAACGAATGCCAGGGATATGGGGTCGCGTTTGTCCAGACGACCAACGATCGGATGTTCTGGCGGTTGCCAATGGCCGCGGGACGGTACCTCTGCCCTACCCCCGATTGGAAGAATCTGCCCGGCGCCTGGACCCTGGTGCGCGACGCTTTGGGGTTTTGCGTGGTCTGCCACCGCCAGGTGGTCGTTGAGCCCCCCAGCGCTGACGAGGCGCCAAACGGCGCGCTCAGCGGGTCGCAGGGCGAGCCAGCCGCGTCCACGGACGCCGAGTCAGCCGACGGGCCTCCGCACGTGACCGAGCTGCGGCGCGGGTGGTTGCTGGGCGTTCCGTGCTGGTTCGTGCTGGCGATGGTATTGCTGCCCGCCGGCTGGCGCTGGCCGCTGGCGCTGCCGCAAGTGGCCGGCCGGGTGTGGCACCTGCCCGGAGAAATGATTCAATTCGCCGCGACGTTTGGCACCGCTCAGCCACGGGCGGGTGAGGACGCCGGCGCTGCCCCGCCGCCGCTTGCCGCCGGCCCGGGTTGCCGCGACCGCAAGCCCCCGCATTTCGATTCCATCCCCTGGCAGCCGGCGGCCCGCCTCCGTCTTGAGGAGCACCGCCTGCGCGTGCGCCACGCGCACTGGCAGCGCGCGGCTGCCGCGGACGCGTGTCCGGGCCTTCTGCCGCGCCGATCGATTTAGCGGTTTAAATTCCGCCCCGTCAGCGCCCGCGCGATGAACGAAGGGGAGCTGCCCGAGTGCGAGCGGTCGTCGTGGTTCTGCCCGTGCGCGCCCGCCGCAGCGGGGACGTGCGAGAGCGCCGCGGCCGCGGGGCCGCGCTCGGGCGCTTCGATGATCTCCGCGGTGGGGCGTCTGGCGGGTTCCACCGGCGGCTTGCCCATCATTTGCGCGATCTGGTTCACCTCGTTGAGCTTGGCGGCAAGCCGCTGCTCCAGCTCCTCGAGCTGGTTCTCGAGGTTGCGGTAGTCGCCGAGCGCGGCGTCGTACAACTGCTCCCCCTCCGAGAGCCATTCCTGAAGCGTCTTGAGCACGGCAGTGATCTCCCGGTTGGCCCGCATCGGGCGGCGTCGGCGGGCGGCTTGCACCGGGGCACGGCGGTCCCGGTGCGAATCGGCCGTCCATGCTACCCCCGCGCGGCCATGCTTTCCAAAGCCGCGCGGGCAGCGGACAGCCGCCAATCTATCCCGCACTTCGGCCAGTTCGAACCGGTAAATAAGGCGCGCCGGGGTTGCGGAATCCCCGTCCGGTAATAGGGTAGGGCGCGGGGCAGATACCGAACGCCCTTTGGCGGCGTGCGGCAACGGAGAATCAGATGCGCAGCGAGATGCGGACGACATTCGCGACGACGGCGTGCTTCCTGGCGGCGCTTGGCTTGGCCGGCTGCGGCCAGGGGACGGCGGACAAGCCCGCCACCCCCGCCGCCGGCAACTCGCCGGCCGCCGCGCCCGCGGACGCGCCGGCCACGACGGCTTCCGGCAGCAAGCACGTGACGCCGTCCGGCCTGACCATCATCGACGTCCAACCCGGCCACGGCGACCGCCAGGCCAAGCCGGGCGACACCGTCCTCGTCCACTACACCGGCCGCCTCCAGTCCAATGGCCAGAAGTTCGACTCCTCCCTCGACCGCAACGAGCCCATCGACTTCGTCCTCGGCCGCCGCCAGGTCATCGCCGGTTGGGAAGAGGGCATCGCCGGCATGAAAGTCGGCGAAAAACGCCAGCTCATCATCCCGCCGTCGCTTGGTTACGGCGCGCAGGACAATCCCCCTATCCCCGGCAACTCGACGCTCGTCTTCGACGTGGAACTGGTCGGAATCAAGTAAGGGGGAGGTCTCCGTGCCGGTCCTGTTTGCGTCACCGCCCCAGCCCGATACAGGCCGCCACCGAAAGCTGGAGCAGCAGGATCGTCCCCGCCGCGCACGAGCCGGTGAGGTGCCGCATCTGGACGAACCGCACCAGCGACGCGATAGACGCGACCACGCCCAGGCCCATGAACAGGATGGCCCCGCTGAGGTGGGACGCAATGACGGGCGGCGAGTAGCTGACGGCGATCGCCATCGTGTTGACGATCCCGCAGAGGTACGGCCCCCACCCCGCCAACAGCACCACCGACCAGAGCGTCACCGCCCGCGCGCGCCTCCGCTCCGGCTCGTGGCTGGCGAAGTAATCCAACGGCAGGGGGGTGCCCG
>Ga0308175_100000275_pt1 | contig 38391 bp, 31 predicted proteins | sample PhyCR1_3_FD_203893 | JGI IMG/M metagenome (GOLD analysis project Ga0308175, IMG submission 203893) | Soil microbial communities from UC Gill Tract Community Farm, Albany, California, United States - DLSLS.C.R1 | ecosystem: Environmental > Terrestrial > Soil > Agricultural land | place: USA...
CCCGTTCCGGGGATATAATAATCAGTAGCTCAAGAAGATAACCGCTTCGTAATCGAGGACTTTTGCCATGCTGCACCCGACGCTGTACCCGCTCGCCTTCCAGATGCCCGGCCTCACCGAATGGATCGTCATCGGCGCCATCGGCCTGCTGATCTTCGGCAAGCGCCTCCCCGAAGTCGGCCGCTCCCTCGGCAAGGGCATCGTCGAGTTCAAGAAGGGCCTCAAGGGCATCGACGACGACCTCGATGAAGCCGACCGCCGCATCGACTCGGCCCCGCAGCGCCCGGCCATCACCAATACCCCCTCCAACGACGTGCCCGCCGCCACCGGCCACAAGTTCGATCCCATGACCGGCAAGCCCTACAAGTTCGACCCGATGACCGGCCAACCCATCCAGCACGACGAAGCCACCACCACCGCCTCCACGCACGATTAAGCAACGGATGAACCGACCCGATTAACGACCCAGTTCGTTGATGAATTCCATTGCCCCGGCGTAATTCACCCCGGTAAAATCGGCGTTGCCTCATTGACAACCCACCCGGACTTCACTCACGGGAGCACGCCATGCGCCGCACCCTCAGCCTGAGCATCGCCGTCGCGCTCGTCTCTCTTCTGGCCATCTCCGCCCCGCAGGCCCGCGCCGTCACCACCAAGGCCGCGCTCAACATGACCCTGCCGGAGCTGAAGTTCAGCAACGTCGCGCTCGGCGACTGCTTCGACTTCCTCCGCGACGTCTCCGGCGTCAACATCCACGTCAACTGGCGCGCCATCGAAGTCGTCGGCGTCTCCAAGGACACCACCGTCAACGTCCGCCTCCGCGCCATCACGCTGAAGAAAGCCCTCCAGCTCCTCCTCTCCGAATCCGGCGCCGGCGACCAGCTCGCCTTCTACACCGACCAGGGCGTCATCGAAGTCACCACCAAGGAAATCGCCGACAAGCAGCTCTACACCAAGGTCTATCCCATCGACGACCTGCTCGTCGAAATCCCCGACTTCACCGACGCCCCGCAGTTCGACCTCTCCCAGCAGCAGACCCAGACCGGCAACCAGTCCACCCGCGGCGGCCAGGGCGGCCTCGGCGGGAGCGGCGGCGGCAGCGGCAGCGGCGGCCAAGGGCTCTTCGGCGGCCAGGGCGGTGGCCAAAACGGAAACACCGAACAGATCCGCACCAAGGCCGAACGCGCCCAGCAGATCGTCCAGCTCATCATGGATACCATCCAGCCCGAAATCTGGAAGGAAAACGGCGGCACCGCCGTCATCCGCTACTGGAACGGCTCGCTTATCGTCACCGCCCCCCGCTCCATTCACGAAATGATCGGCGGCTCGTTCGATTGATCGTTTGACCCTATCTTGGGGGGAAATGACCTACGAACTCGGCATCATCGGCGCCGGCAACATGGCCGAGGCCATCGCCCGCGGCGTCACCGCGCGCGGCGTGCTCCGGCCGGACCAGATCATCGCCGCGGACGTCGCCGCGGCGCGCCGCCAACTTTTCCAGGAACAACTCGGTATCAAGGCCGTCGAGGACAACCGCGACGCCGCCGGGCAATCCCGCACGCTCCTGCTCAGCATCAAGCCCCAGCAGATGCAGGCGGCGCTCGCGGGCATTGGGGAGGTGCTCAGCCCCGACGCGCTGGTCATTTCGATCATGGCCGGCATCAGCTCCGCTGCCATCGAGCGCGGCCTCGGCGCCGGCGGCGCGTGGCGCGTAATCCGCACGATGCCCAACACGCCGATGCTCGTCGGCGAAGGCATGGTCGCAATCGCCGGCGGCGCGCACGCGACCCCCGCCGACGTCGCTTCGGCACGCCGCCTGTTCGAATCCGCCGCCAGGGTGGTGGAGGTGCCGGAGGAGAAGATCGACGCGGTCACCGCCGTCAGCGGCTCCGGCCCGGCGTACTTTTTCTTCCTCGTCGAACAGATGATCCGCGCCGCCGTCGACATGGGCCTGAGTGCCGATCAGGCGCGGACGCTGGCGATCCAAACGGCCGTCGGCGCGGCGAAGATGCTCGCCGCGTCGCCCGACTCGCCGCAGGAACTCCGGCGCAATGTCACCAGCCCCGGTGGCACCACGCAGGCGGCGATCGAGCACATGGAGCGGCACAACCTGCCGCAGACGATCGTGGACGCGCTCAAGGCCGCCGAGCGCCGCGGGAAGGAGTTGGGCATGAAATAGTTTACGCCCGGGGGCGAAGTACTTGGGGGACTGCGGGTCTCTTAGCCGATAAACCGGATACGCGCTTTCGTTGTGGCGCGGGTTTGTTGTTCACGGAGGCTTGCCATGAAGAAACTGCTATCACCGGAGAAGTCGGAAGGTTTGGGGCTGCTGCTGGCCCGCGTGCCGCTGGGCGTCTGCTTCGCGACGGTGGGCACCACCGTGATCGCCCGCCCCGGCGTAGCCGCGTTCGCCGCGCGCTACGCGTCGCTCCTGCCGGGATGGGTCTCGCGTGACGCCGGCCGCATCATCCTCAGCGGCCTGCCGTTTGTGGCCGCGCTGGCGGGCGCCATGATCGTGGTCGGCGTCTTCACCCGCATCAACGGCTTCATCGCCTCGGCGATCCTCATCGGCCTGACCGCCTGCGCCACGGGATTCCACGACCCCGGCCGCTCACTGCCGTTCCATCCCAGCCTGCTGTTGCTCGGGATCTCCCTGCTGCTGATGCTCGTCGGCGGCGGGGCCTTCAGCGTGGACAAGGCGATCTTCGGCAAGGGCGGCGGCGCAGCACCGCGCGACTGACCTTACGCGATTGCGTCGCCGACCATCCTGACTCGCCGGCCCTCCACGCGCAGGCGCTCCTGCTGGAACAGCCGAATCGCCTGCGGGTAAGCGATCTTCTCCTCCTCAAACACGCGGTGCGCCAACGTCTCGGCCGTGTCGTCGTCCAGCACCGGACACGTGCGCTGGAGGATGATCGGGCCGGTGTCGTAGCTGCCGTCCACGAAATGGACGGTGCAGCCGCTGACCTTGCAGCCGTAGTCGATGACGGCCTGGTGCACGCGCCGGCCGTACATGCCCTTGCCGCCGAAGCTGGGGAGCAGGGCCGGGTGGATGTTCATCGTGCGGTTGGCCCATTTCGCCGGCAGATCAACGAGGCAAAGCCAGCCGGCCATGCAGATCAGATCGACGCCGGCGTCGTCGCAGAGGGAGAAGACCTGTTTGCTGAAGGTGCCGCAACTGTCGAACTCGCGGCGGTCCACGACAAAATTGGGCAGCTTGGCTTTCGCCGCGCGATCAAGTCCCAGCAATCCCGGCCGCGAGCCGACGACGAGATCGACCCGCGCATCGAGCCGCCCCGCGGCAATTTCGTCGATCAGGTTCTGGAGCGTCGTGCCGGAGCCGCTGACGAGGACGGCGAGCTTGATGGGGAACATCGGCATTCGAATGAGGGCGAATACAAGGTTCGCCCCTACGCAAGGGATTTCACCGCGACGGCGTCGCGGAGACTGAGGTCGGGGTACTGCGCGTCCTGTCCAACATCGGGCCGGCGCTTCCAGCTTCGGGCGCAGGCCTTGTAGTCGTTGCGGCGGTCGAGGACCTTCACGACCACCGCGGGACCCTCCGGCCCCTTCTCGGCGAAGCTGTGGTGCCCGGCGCCGACGATGTCTTCCAGGTCCGGCCCGTACGCCTGCAGCCGCCGGCGCAGGTCGTCGTCGTCAACGTGGTAAACCACTTCGGCGTCGATCGCTTTGTTCAGCCCGGCCTCTTTCTTGAGCGCATCAAGCTGAAGCAACGCCTGATCGCGCAGGTCCATCAGTAGCTTCCACTCCTCCCGCTGCTCGTCGGTGACGGCCTGCCCCGAGGGCTTGGGCAGCAGCGCCAGGTGCACGCTAGCCAGCTCGGCCTCGCCGGGTCCGCGATGCTTGATGTATTCCCACGCCTCGTCGGCCGTGAAGACGAGCATGGGCGCGAGGAGCTTCGTGACCGCCAACGCCATCCGGTGCATCACCGTCTGGCAGCGTCGCCGCAGCGGCGAGTTCGGCGACTCGCAATAGAGCCGGTCCTTCATCGCGTTCCCGTAGATCGCGCTGACCTGCACGGCACAGAAGTCGTGCAGCAGGCGGAAGGCCTTGTACAGTTGATACTGGTCGTATTCCGCAGTGACGTCAGTAATCAACCGGTCGGTTTCTGCCAATGCCCACCCGTCGAGGCTGTTCGGCTGGATCTCCTGCGCGTGCGCGGCCGGGTCGAAGTCGTACAAATTCGACAACAGGTAACGCAGCGTATTTCGGATCTTGCGGTACTTGTCGCCGAACTCCTTGATCATCTTCGGGCTGGTGGTGATGTCGCCTTCGTAGTCGTTGCTGCAGCACCACAGGCGCAGCAGGTCGGCGCCGTGCTGGTTGATCTCCTGCGTCGCGGTCACGTAGTCCTTGTCGCTCTTGCTCTTCTTCTTCCCGTCGGGTCCCACCGCAAACCCATGCGTGAGGACCTGCTTGAACGGCGGCCGGCCCGTCGCGCCCAGCGCCGGCAAAAGCGAAAGCTGAAACCACCCGCGGTGCTGGTCCGACCCTTCCAGGTACATGTCGGCCGGAAACGTCAAATAATCCCGCCCCATCAGCACCGCGTGCCACGAGCTGCCCGACTCGAACCACACGTCGAAAATGTCCTTCTCCTTCCGCAGCTTGTCCTTCGGAAATTTCGGCCCCGGGTCGAAATCCCCCAGCAGCTCCGCCGGCGAATCGGTGAACCACGCGTCGCTCCCCTTTTCGCGGAAGCGCTTGGCCACCGCGCGCACGGACTCCGGCGTGAGCAGCGCGTCCCCCTTCTCGTTGTAAAACACCGGGATCGGCAGCCCCCACGCGCGCTGCCGGCTCACGCACCAGTCCGGCCGCGATTCCAGCATCCCCAGCATCCGGTGCTGCCCCCACTTCGGTACGAAATCGATCGTCCCCGAGCACGCCTCGATCGCCCGCTGCCGCAGCGACTTGGCCGGCTCACTCGTTGACTCCCCGGCCGCGTGGTACGGCCGATCGATCGCGACAAACCACTGCTCGGTTGCTCGGAAGATCGTCGGCGTCTTGCTCCGCCAGTCGTGCGGGTAGCTGTGCGTGATCGTCTCCTCGCCCAGCAGCAGGCCGAGCTCGCGGAGCTTGTCGGTAATGACCGGATTCGCCTTCCACACGTTCATCCCCTGAAGCCACTTCGGCACCGTGTCGTCAAACGTGCCGTCCGCCCGCACCGGCGAGTACGTCTCCAGCCCGTTGGCCATTCCGGTGGCGTAGTCCTCCTCGCCGTGCCCCGGCGCCGTATGCACCAGCCCCGTGCCATCGGTCGTCGTAACGTAATCCGCCGCGAGGATCTTCCCGACACGCGTGACGAACGGGTGGTCGTACTCCATGTCGAGTAGCGCCGTCCCCTTCACCACGTCCACGACCGTGTGGCTGCTGACGCCCTTGCGGTCCTTGAACACCCGCTCCACCAGCGGCACGGCCACCACGCCCACCCGCTCCTGCCCGTGGCGCACGTAGTCCACGAACGCGTACTCGACCTCCGGGTGCACCGCGATCGCGAGATTCGCCGGCAGCGTCCACGGCGTCGTCGTCCACACGAGAAAGTGCAGGTTCTTGTACTTCGGGTTCTCCGTCAGCGCGGGGAACTCGACGTAAATGCTCGGCCCCTCCACGTCCTGGTACTCCAGCTCCGCATCGGCCAACGCCGTGCGATTCGCGATCGACCAGTGCACCGGCTTGAGCTGCTTGTACACCAGCCCCGCCTCGACGAACCGAGCGAACACCTCCAGCGTGCTCCCCTCGTACGCCGGCGCCATCGTCAGGTACGGGTCGTTCCACTCGCCCAGGATCCCCAGCCGCTGAAATTGCTCGCTTTGCACGCCGACGTATTTCGCCGCGTATTCAAAGCACCGCTTCCGCACGTCCACCACGCTCATCTCGCGCAGCTTCGGCCCCAGGTCCTGCTGGATCTTGTGCTCGATCGGCAGCCCGTGGCAGTCCCACCCCGGCACGTACGGCGTCTGAAACCCCTGCATCGCGCGAAATCGCATGATCACGTCTTTGAGCGTCTTGTTGATCAGGTGGCCGATGTGGATGTCGCCGTTGGCGAAGGGCGGCCCGTCGTGCAGCACCCATTTCTCACTGCCGGCGCGGGCCTTAATCACCATGTCGTACAGCTTCATCGCCTTCCACTTCTCAAGGCGGGCCGGCTCGTTCTGCACGAGCTTCGCCTCCATCGGGAAGGCGGTCTGCGGCAGGTTCAAGGTCTGCTTGTAATTCTTCTTTTCGCCGGTGTTGGCTTGGGTGTCGGTGGTCATGGGAGGGTGTCAATTGGGAACGGCCTTTTCGAGGAGCGGTACTGTATCGGACGCCGCGGGCTCTTCCAAACGGATCGCCTTCCACGCCCCGCGTTTGAACCGGGCCAGGATGAAGATGCCCAGGACGATGCCGTAGAACGTCGCCGCCGCCCACGGCCCCGCCGCCCCCCACGCCGGCCTCGCCCGCGCGACCGCGTGCGCGCCAAACACGGTAATCCCCCAGCAGAGCACGCCCGTCGCGACGGCTGGCACGAACGTGTCGCCGGCACCGCGGAGGGCGCCGTTGTACACGATGTACATCGCGTCGAAGAACTGGTACACGGCCGCGAACACCAGCAGCATCGCCCCCTCCCGCCGAACCGCCGCGTCGGCGCTGAACAATCCGATAAGCCAATTCCTGCTGAGAAAGAAAAACAGCCCGCACACGAGCATGTAAGACGCCGCGACTGCGAACCCCAAATGCGCCCGCCGCTCGGAAACGTCCGGCCTCCCCGCGCCGATGTACCGCCCGACCAGCGCCGTCACCGCCACGCTCAGCCCGTAAGCCGGCATGAAGCTGACCGCCATGAACCGGAACACGAACGTCGTCGCCGCCATCGCCCGCGTCCCGGCCTCGCCGGGAAACGCCGCCATCACCCACATGCTGAACGCCGTCCACGCCAGCACGTCGGCGACGATCTGCAATCCCGAAGGAACCCCGACGCGGAGCAGCGCCCGCGCCTGCGACGCCCGGAACTTCCAATCTCCGACGTTAAACCGCCGCCGCACCGCCGGCCGCATGGCGAAAAAGATCATCGCGCCCGTCTCCACCAGCACCCCGACGTTCTGCGCCCACGCCGCCCCCGAGACGCCGCCCGCGGAAAACCCCCAGTGGCCGAAGATCATCGCCCACGCCGCGACAGCGTTTACCGTCACGCCGAGCACCGTCGCCATCAGCACCTGCACCGGCCTGTCGATCGCCAGCAAAAACTGCGATACCGCCGTCCCCACCAGCTTCAGCACCGACGCCCCCAGCACGATCTTCAGATAACTCGCCTCCAGCCCCGCCAATCGCGGCTCGTGGCCGAGCAATGAAAACGTCGCCGACATCACCGGCAGCACCGGCAGCAGCAGCACCGAAAAGATCAGCCCCACCCACACCCCCTGCCACAAATACTGCCCGCACGCCGCGAAATCCTTCTGCCCGTAGCTCTGGCTGACGAACGTGTTGACCACCCACATCACGCCCATGCCCAGGCTGATGACCGAAAAGGCCAGCAGCCCCGCCTGCGAACCGGCCGTCGGCTCGACCACGCCCGCCCCCACGTGCGACAGCATCCACGTGTCGATGAACTGCATCACCGTGTACGACGCCATCTGCGCGATCGTCGGCAACGCCAGGAACAGCAGCTCGGCCACCGCACCCCGCGCCGCGCCGCCGCCCGTCGAATTGTTCTCGCTTTGACTCACGTCCCACCAACAAAAAACCCTGAAGCCGTCGCCTCAGGGTTCGCTTGTCTTTTGTTCAGATCATTCCCTAGCGGCAGCGCCTCGCGTGCGACCTTTCAATAATCGCGATTATGACCCGCCGCTGAATCATCCGTCTTTCCTCGTCCCGGCCAATCCTATATCGGCCGGCCGCCAAGTCAAACCTGCGAAGGATTGTGGTGCAGCCTTTCCAGGCTGCAAGATGCAGACTGAAAGCCTGCACCACAAGCTACTGCGACGCCGCCTTGCCCTCCCCCTCGACCTTGAGCACGATCACCGAATCAATCGGATCGGGCGCCGCCGCCGGCGCGTCCAGATGAATCTCCCCATCCGCCTTCGCCGCCTTCACCGCCGCGTGCCCCGCCAGCAGATACGCCTCCTTCACCTCCCTGTGCAAATCCGGCAGCCGCACCTTCCCCCCCTTCGGCCACTCGAACACGTGCAGGTACACCGTCCCCGGCTTGGTGGTCACGCGCATCGATTGGTCAAGGTTCGTAAAAGGGCTCGCCCCCGTGCCGTAGATGCTCTCGCCGTTCACCGCCATCCACTTGCCAATCCCCGCCAGCCGCTCCACGATGGGCTCCGGAAACGTCCCGTCCGGCTTGGGCCCCACGTTCAGCAGGTAATTCCCCCCCTTGCTCGCGATATCGACGAGGTTCCGCACCAGCGTCTCCGTACTCTTCCAGTGCTGGTCGTTCTTCTTAAACCCCCACGTGTCGTTCATCGTCATGCAGCTTTCCCAGTCCACGCCCGGCAGCCCGGTCGCCGGGATCTGCTGCTCCGGCGTCCCGAAATCACCAGCCGATTCCTTGCTCAGCGACATCCCCTGCATGCTGTTGCGGCTCTTGCCTACCCGGTTGTTGACGATCAAATCCGCCTTCAGCGACCGGCAGTAGTTGTAAACATCATGCCCCATCGCCTCGGTGTATTCCGGCACCCACTCCCCGTCGAACCACAGCACCCCCGGGTCGTACCGGGTGATCAGCTCCTTGAGCTGCGGCTTTACATAGTTCTCGACGTACCGCCCGAAGTTCGGATTGTCCTTGTACCCCGCCTTCGCCCGCGCCTTGGCATCCCGCGACGGGTTGTAATTCGGATCGTTGATCGACTGCGCATCGGGATGGTGCCAGTCCATGATCGAATAGTAAAAGCACAGCCGCACCGTGCCATCCGCCTTACACGCCTCGTGCAGCTCCTTGAGGATGTCCCGCTTGAACGGCGTCGCATCCATCACGTCGTAATCGCTCACCGCGCTATCCCACAGGCAAAATCCGTCGTGGTGCTTGCTGGTGATCACGATGTACTTCTGCCCCGCCCCCCTGGCCATCTTCACCCACTCCGCCGCGTTAAACTTCGTCGGATTAAACTGCTTCGCGAGCTGCTCGTAATCGCGCACGGGAACGTGCCCGTTGTTCATGATCCACTCGCCGATGCCGGGAACCTGCTTCCCGTTCCACTCCCCGCCCGGAATCGCATACAGCCCCCAGTGGATAAACATCCCGAACCGCGCCTCGCGCCACCAACCCATCCGCAGGTCGCGCTGCTCCTTAGTTTCCTGGGCAACGTCGGCCGCACGGAGCGGCGCGGCCCCCATCAGAAGTACAACCGTGAGACCGATGATTTCACAGAGGCTGGACCGGTTCATGTTCCTTCCTTTCCGCTGTCGCCGCAGACATCGTAACCAGCGGCGACTTCGGCATCGATACCCCGCCCGGCGTATGATCCCGGCGACCGAGTAAGGAACTCCAAGGGAAGGACCACGATCATGCGAAGCTTCGACAGCCTCACCGAACGGGAAATCCTCGCCCTGGCCATCTCCAACGAGGAAGAAGACGCCCGCGTTTACGCCGACTTCGCCGAGGGTTTGCGCGAGACCTACCCCGCCACCGCCGCCATGTTCGACACGATGCGCGAGCAGGAAAACACCCACCGCCACCGCCTCATCGACCTGTACCGCAAAAAATTCGGCGAGCACATCCCGCTGATCCGCCGCCAGGACGTCAGAGGCTTCGTCCGCCGTCGCCCCGTGTGGCTTTATAAGCGCTTCGGGCCCGACGTCGCCCGCAGGCAGGCCAGCGCCATCGAGGCCGAGGTACAGCAGTTTTACGCCCGCGCCGCCGCCCGCACCCAGGACGCCGGCGTCCGCCAGCTCCTCGGCGACCTCGCCGAGGAGGAGCGGCACCACGAGCAGCTCGCCGAACGCCTGGAAGAGACGACGATCACGCCGCAGGTGCGCCAGGAAGAGCGCGAAGCCCAGCGCCGCCTCTTCGTCCTCCAGGTCATCCAGCCCGGCCTCGCCGGCCTGATGGACGGCTCCGTCTCCACCCTCGCCCCCCTCTTCGCCGCCGCCTTCGCCGCCGCCAAAGCCGCGCAACACTACGGCGGCGGCTACGGCCACTGGGAGCCGTTCAAAGTCGGCCTCGCCGCCTCCGTCGGCGCCGGCATCTCCATGGGCTTCGCCGAAGCCCTCAGCGACGACGGTTCGCTCACCGGCCGCGGACACCCCTGGATCCGCGGCGTGGTCTGCGGCCTGATGACCACCGTCGGCGGGATCGGCCACACGCTCCCGTACCTCATCCCCACCTTCCGCACCGCCACCAGCGTCGCCATCGCCGTCGTCTTCATCGAGCTGGTCGTGATTTCATACATCCGCTACCGGTTCATGGATACGCCGTTCCTCTCCGCCTCGGTGCAGGTCATCCTCGGCGGCGTGCTCGTCTTCCTGGCCGGCATCCTGATCGGCAGCTCGTGAACCCGGTGCTACTTCCCCGCGCGCCCCTCGCCCGGCTTCGGATCGGGAATGGTCACGTCCTTGCCCTTGAGGTACCTGTCGAAAAACCCCGCGACCGTGTCCCGCAGGTCGGTGCCGCTGGATTGCAGGTCGTAGCTATGGGCGCCCCCCGGTATTCGGTAAAAATAGCACGTCGCCCCCGCCTTTTTCAGCCGGTCCACGAACCGCTGCGACTGCGACATCGCCACCGAAACGTCCTTCCCCCCGTGCGTCACCAGCATCGGCGGCGCACCGCTCACGTGCTCCGACGGCGAATACAACTCGAGCTGCTCCCGCGACCACTGCCCCTGCACCCGTTTCAAAAACCCCACGAGGTTCGTCCCCTCCGCCGTCGAAGGATCGGCCAGAAAATCCACCGGCCCGTACAAATCCACCGCCGCCTGCAATTCGCACGACACGTCCCCGTACGGCCCCTTCGGATCCAGCGCATCCCCGTCCTTCGTCAGCGCCAGGATCGACGCGAAATACCCACCGGCCGACCCGCCGATCGCCGCCGCGTGTTTCGGATCGACGTGGTACTTCGTCGCGTTGGCGCGCATGAACCGGACCGCCGTCTTGCAGTCGTGAATGTTCTTCGGAAAGCCGGACAACTGGTCCTGCTGCGGCATGAAATAGTTGATCGACGCGCAGACGTACCCCCGCTGCGCCAGCGTGTTGCAGATGTGCTGCTCGCGCCGGTCGGCCTTGTCCCCGCCGGTGAACCCGCCGCCGTGGATGTCCACGACCAGCGGGAACACCTGCCCGTCCTTCGCGTCGGCCGGGACGTAAACGTCGAGCGCTTCCTTGCGCTCCGGCCCGAGGTAGGCGACGTCCGCCTCCACGCGCACGCCCGAAGCAGCGCGCACCGGTTGTGGCGCGGTCTTCTTCTTCGCCTTGGCGTTGGTCGCCGGGGCCTGGGCCCAGCCCGTGGCGGAAAGGATTACAACAATAGGAATGACAAGAAAACCGACGCGGGCGAGGGATCGAAGCGTGGCCATCTACAAAGGATAACCGAGACGGCCCGCGCGTCACCCCGCTACGCGGTGGCGAGTTGATACTTCTCTTCGTGCGCCATTCGCGTAATCTGCACCGTGAGGTGTGCGATCCGCCGGTTCAGGTCCCGCGCCCGCCTCTCCCACGTCTCGCGTACCCCGTCGGGGACCACCCGCAGACGCAGTTCGACGTGATTCCGTTCGCTGATGAGCGCCGCCTGCGCTTCCCGCAGTTTGATCAGGACCATCGTGAGCCTCCTTGCTTACGCGCGGTTGATTCGATTCGATGGGCTGCTTACGCCGTGCCGGCTCATCCAGTTCGCCGGCCCTGTAATTTTTTACCCAGTGAAGTTTCACAAAGCAAGAGCCCGCTGCACACAACTTCTTAACACGAGCCATCAAAGTTCACAGGACCGACTGACGCGATTTACCCATCTTTCCCTCTCCCCCGGTACTCACGCCGTACTCCTGCGACGGGGCGCTTTGAATTCCAACTGACTACCGACTACGGGCTGTTCACGACTCCCCAGCGCGCCTAATTCTTCTTGCGGTCTTACTCGCATTCGCTAGTATTAAGTTGCGGGCACGGGGCAGCCGCACTTCAGAATCGAGTAGCCGGGCAACAACTTCGCGCAGGGCTTGGCGGCTGGGCGGCCGCACGCGATACGTTCCCGGCTCGTCACGTCATCGCAATTGCGACCTGGGCGATGGCCCACTTTGCGCGGAGGAGAACATGACTCGGATATTGTCTGGCCGCGTGACACGTGCGCGCGCGGCGCGCGTCCTGGCACTCGCCGCCGCCGCCGCGGTCGGACGCGTCGCCTGCGCCCAAACCTGGGACTCCGGCGGCGGCGACAACAACTGGGGAACCGCCAACAACTGGGACACCAACCTCGCCCCCGCCAACAACGGCACCGCCAACATCGCCTTCGGCTTCGGCGCCCGCACCACGCCGGTCATCAATACCCCGTGGGACGTCAACACCGTCACCTTCCTCGGCGGCGCCCCGTCGTTCACCAACAGCGGCAGCCAGCTCACCCTCCGCGGGGTGGTCACCAACAGCAGCGGTACCGGCCAGACCTTCACCAACCCGATCCTGCTCGGCGCCTCGCTGGGCTTCGTCGCAAACACCGGCGGCCTCACCTTCGGGCAGGTCAACTTCGGCACCAACACCCTCACCGTCTCCGGAGCCAACAACCTCAACATCGCCACCGCCATAGGGGGCGTCGGAAGCCTGGTCAAGACGGGTGCCGGAAACCTCACCCTCGGCACCGGCGCCGCCGACACCACCGCCAACACCTACACCGGCCTCACCACTGTCAGCGCCGGCACCCTCACCCTCGACAAGGCCACCAACGCCGCCTCCATCGTCGGCGACCTGCTCATCACCGGCGGCACCGTCAACGCCAACCGCGCCGGGCAGTTCGGCAACAACGTCAACGTCACCCTCAACGGCGGCACCTTCAACGCCGGCGCCAGCACCACCTTCGCCAGCTTCACCGTCTTCGGCGGCGGCCTGGGCACCGCGAATTTCACCCTCACCGGCAGCGGCACCAGCTCGCTTACCATGGGCGGCGGCCTGGGAATCGGCGGCGCCATCAACCTCACCGGCGCCAGCGGCGGCGGCGTCGCTTTCGTCGCCAACAACGGCGCCGGCTCCACCCTCTCCGGGACGCTCAACCTCGGCAACGTCAACCGCAATTTCACCATCGCCGACGGCCCCGCCGCCGACGACTTCACCCTCGCCTCCCAGATCACCAACGGCGCCGTCACCAAGGTCGGCCCCGGCACCCTCGCCCTCACCGCCACCAACAACGCCTACACCGGCGGCACCACGATCAACGCCGGCACCCTCCGCATCACCAGCGACGGATCCCTCGGCAACGCCGCCGCCGGGCTGACCTTCAACGGCGGCACCCTGCTCACCAGCAACTCCGTTAATTCCGCGCGCCCCGTCTCCTTGGGCGCCGGCGGCGGAACCATCGACACCGGCGCCAACAGCCTCACCCTCGCCGGCGCGCTCTCCGGCGCCGGTGCGGTGACCAAGGTCGGCGGCGGCACCCTCACCCTCGGTGGCGGCGCCGCCGACCTGAGCCCCAACGTCGCCAACGGCACCCTCACCATCAACGCCGGAAACGTCGTCCTCGACAAGGGGCCCGGCACCGTCGCCTTTGCCGGCGACGTCGTCATCAACGCAGGCTCCCTCATCACCAACCGCGCCGGCGAACTCGCCACCACCTCCAACGTTACCCAGAACAACGGCGGCCTCTTCCTCGCCCCCGGTTCCACCTTCGGGACCTACACCGCCATCGACGGCACCGGCGGCTCCGGCTCCATGGTCCTCACCTCGACCGCCCCCTACGCGTACAACCTCGGGCCCTTCCTCGGCATGCCCTTCGACGTCACCCTCAGCGGAGCTTCCGGCGGCGGGATCAGGCTCACAGCCGGCGTTGCCGGCCTTACCACGCATTACGGCGCCATCGACCTCGGCGCCCACACTCGCTCCGTCCAGGTCGCCGACAATGTCGCCGGCGACGACCTGATCATTACCGGCATCGTCTCCAACGGCTCGGTCCAAAAGGACGGCCCCGGCACCCTCGCCCTCCTCGGGCACAACACCTACGCGGGACAGACCACCATTAACGCCGGCACGCTGCGGATTCAGGCCGATGACGGGCTCGGCGTCGGCGGGAACGTCCTCTTGAGCGGCGGCACCCTCCAGACCTCCGACACCTTCACCCTCCAGCACCCCCTCACCAGCAACCTCGGCTTCCTCAGCACCGACGCCAACACCACCCTCACGGTCCCGACGATCTCCGGCACCTACCTGTACAAAGACGGCCCCGGCACGCTCCTCCTCAACGGCGCCGGCGGCGCCCTGAACGGCTGGATCGACGCCAGAGCCGGCACCCTGGCCATCGGCAACGACACCGCCGTGGGGCCCGGCGCCATCTACCTGAGCGAGGGCGGCGCCCTCTTCGGCTCGGGCGCGCCCCGCACCCTGGCCAACACGCTCATCGTCTACCCCGGCGGCGGCACGCTCGGCGGCACCGACCTCACCTTCACCTCCCCCGCCAGCGTCCAGTCGACCGCGCCCCTTTCCATCAACGCGGGCACCACCGCCACGTTCAACGCCGGCATCGCCCGTGGTTCCAACGAGGCCCTCACCAAGGACGGTCTGGGCACCATGGTGCTCGCCGGCGGCACGACCAGCGTCCCGATCACCGTCAACAAGGGTTCCCTCGTCCTCGCCGGCACGTCCCTCACCGCCCCACTCACCAATTACGGGAGCCTCACCTACAACTCCGGCGCCGTCACCACCCGCATTACCAATTTCGGCGACTTCCAGATCACGCAGAACCTCACCGCCGGCAACGGCGTCGCCAACTACGGCACCATGTCCCTCCCCAACGTCACCTTCCTCTCCAACGGCGCGGGGCTCGACAACGAAGGCGCCCTCACCCTCTCCAACTCCATCATCGGCGGCAGCCCCCTGATCACCAACGGCGGCCAGATCACCGGCTACGGCGCCATCATCGGCAACAACGGCTTCATCAGCTCCGGCCTGATCACCCCCACCCAGAGCCTCAGCGTTAACACCGCCTTCACCAACTCCGGCCAGGTCACGGTCAACACCGGCGCACAGCTCGCCTTCTTCGCCCCGCCCGTCAACACCGGCACCATTACCCTCAACGGCGGACAAATCGGCGGGAGCTTCGGACTCCTCAACCTGCCCGGCGGCGTCATTACCGGCAAGGGCACCCTCTTCAGCGTCAACAACGCCGGCGGAAACATCGTCCTCACCGACGGCAACCTCAACATCCAGTTCAACGGCTGGGGCAACAGCGGCTCGGTCCAGCTCGGCGGCCTCACCGCCTCCCTCAACGGCGGCTCCGTCAACAACCAGGGAACGGTTCAAGGCTTCGGCACCGTCGGCAGCGTCGTCAACAACCAGTCCTCCGGCACAATCGAGGCCGTCGGCGGAACACTCAACGTCGCCGCAGCCAACAACACCAACGCCGGACTCCTCGCCGCCTCCACCGGCAACAAACTCCTCTTCTCCTCCGGCCTGTCCACCAACGCCGGCACCATCAATCTGGCCGGCGGCACGTTCGACAACGGCGGTCACCCCCTCAACAACACCGGCCAAATCTCCGGCTTCGGTATCCTCCGCACCGGCGGCCTGACCAACAACGGCTCCATCACCCTCACCGGCGGCAGCACCACCATCAACGGCGACGTCGCCAACGCCGCCGGGCACAAGATCGAAGTCCGTTTCTCCCCCGCCCTCTTTACCGGCAACGTCGTCAACAACGGCACCTTCAAGAACACCGGCGCCTCCGTCACCTTCGCCGGCACCTACACCGAGGCCGGCACCTTCATCTCCGACCCCGCCGACAACTACTTCTCCACCATCAACATCACCGGACCCGGCGCGCTCGTCGGCGGCAGCGGCGACCGTTTCTTCGTCACCGGCGATCTGCTCAACGGCAGCACCTCCCCCAACTGGGACACCGCCGCCGCCGCCCTGCTGTTTTCCGGCTCACCCTCCCACCTCCTGACCACCCCCGCCGCCGACCTCGGCGCCAGCTACGCCGGCTACGCCGGCAACTTCGCCTGGGGCGCCGTGCAACTCGCCGCCGGCGAATCCCTCACCCTCGCCGACGCCGACACAACCCCCGGCGGCGCCCTCTACCTCGGCGACCTCCAACTGGCTGGCGGACTCTCCCAGCTCCCCCTGCTCTCCGCCCCCGCCGGCATCACGATCTATTACGACCCCGCCCGCCCCGCAAACGCCTACCTCGCCGCCGAAACCTACACCCTCTCCGGCGGCGGCGCCCTCGCCCCCGTCCCCGAACCGTCGGGCCTCGCGCTGCTCGGCATCGGCGGCACCGCGCTCCTGGCCCGGCGCCGTCGCCGCCGTTAACGTCACTCCGCCAGCCAGCTCCGCGCCGGCGAAGTCGCCGCCCCCGCCGCCCTCTGCCCCTTCCCCGGCATCCGAAACAGCCGTCGCGACTGAAAAAAATCCTTCTTCTCCGGGATCACCTGGATCACGCCATCCCCCAGGTCCTCGCGCGCCTCGGCCACGTGCTTCAACAGCCGGTTCACCACGTCCGCGTGCTCGCCGGCGACGTCCGTCTGCTCCCCCACGTCGTTCAACAGGTCGTACAGCGCCATGTTCACGTGCTGCCACGCCTGCTTCCCCGGCATCCCGTCCTTCCCCGGTTCGACCACCCCATACTGATCGTGCGGCAGCACCAGCTTCCACCGCCCCGACCGCACCGCTTCCAAACACCATGCATTGTAATAATAGAAAACCTCGTGCGGGCTCCGCGCACCCATCTCGCCGCTCATCAACGGCCAGATGTCCTTCCCGTCGATCTTCCGCTGCGGCATCTCCGCCCCCGCCAGCTTCACCACCGTCGGCAGAATGTCCATCGACGTCGCCATCTCGCGGCACACCCGCCCCGCCGGCACCTTCCCCGGCCACCGCATCACGCACGGCACCCGAAACCCCCCGTCGAACGTCGTCGTCTTCCCGTCCCGCAACGGCCCCGGCGATCCCGCGTGCTCCCCGTACGTCAGCCACGGTCCATTGTCCGACAACCAGATTACCAGCGTCCGCTCGTCAACGCCGTTCTTCTTGAGCGCCGCCAGCACCTCCCCCATCGACCAGTCCAGCTCCATCAGCACGTCGCCGTACAGCCCGCGCCCCGAAGACCCCTTGAATTTCTCCGATACCGCCAGCGGCACGTGCGGCATCGTGTGCGCCAAATACAAAAAGAACGGCCGCTCCCGGTTCCGCTCGATGAACGACACCGCCCGCTCCGTGTACCGCCGCGTGAGCTGCGACAAATCCGGGTTGAACTCGATGACGTGATCCCCCTCCATCAGCGGCAAATCGGGAAAGAAATTCTTCTTCGTCGGATGCTCCGGCCGCATATCGTTCGAGTACGGCAGCCCGAAATACTCGTCAAACCCCCGCTTCGTCGGCAGAAACTCCGGCCGGTCCCCCAAATGCCACTTCCCCACGCAAGCCGTCGCATACCCGCGCGCCTTCAGCAACTGCGGAATCGTCCGCTCCTCCGCGCTGATCCCGATATTCGGGTCCGCCTCCAGCACCACCGGCAGCCCCACCCGCTGCGGATAACACCCCGTCATCAGCGCCGCCCGCGAAGGGCTGCACACCGACGACCCCACATAAAAATCCGAAAACCGCATCCCCTCCGCCACCAGCCGGTCATAATGCGGCGAGTGCATCCCGGTGAGCGAATAAAACGCCCCCCGGTCCCCATACCCTTCGTCGTCGGTGAGCACGACAATCACATTCGGCGGCCGCGCCGCTGCGTCCTCAACAGCCGGCGCCGCCGCAACGCTGAATCGACAAACAACCCCCGCAACCGCCGCGATCACCCACATCCGCCCGTTTCCCATGGTGTCATTTTGCCCTCGAGCTCACGCATTCACAATCTCCCCCCCATTCGGATGCAGCACCTGCCCCGTCATGTACGATGAATCATCCGACGCCAGAAACACAAAACACGGCGCCACCTCCTCCGGCTCCCCCGCCCGCCCCAGCGGCACGTCCTCCCCAAACTTCTCCACCTTCTCCTTCGGAAACGTGCTCGGAATCAAAGGCGTCCAGATCGGCCCCGGCGCCACCGCGTTCACCCGGATCTTCATCTCCGCCAACGACAACGCCAGCGACCGCGTAAACGCCACGATCGCCCCCTTGGTTGACGAGTAATCCAGCAGTTTCGGGCTCCCCCGATACGCCGTCACCGACGTCGTATTTACAATCGCCGCCCCCGCCTTCAGGTACTTCATCGCCGCTTTGACGACAAAGAACATCGCAAAAATATTCGTCCTGAACGTCCGCTCGAGCTGCTCCCGATCGATCTCCTCAATGCTCTCCTGCGGATGCTGCTCCGCCGCGTTGTTGACGACAACATCCAACCGCCCCAGCTCCTTCACCACCCGCTCCACCATCTCCCGGCAATGGCTCTCATACCCGATGTCCCCCGGGATCAGCAGGCACGTCCGCCCCTCGTTCTCCACTTCCTTCGCCGTCTTGCGCGCGTCCTGCTCCTCGTTCAAATACGAGATCGCCACATCTGCCCCCTCCTTGGCAAACGCGATCGCCACCGCCCGCCCGATGCCGCTGTCCCCGCCCGTGATCAGCGCCACCCTCCCCTCCAGCTTCCCGCTCCCGCGGTGCGAAGCCTTCTCCGTCCGAGGCTTCGGTCTCATCTCCGCCTCCACGCCGGGCTGCTTCTTTTGAGGCGTCTCCTTCTTCCGTTTCTCCTGCTCCGCCATCGGAATGCTCCTCTGCTAATGCAACCACCCGTCTTTTCCCCCTCCCCTGGTACTCCGGGGGAGGGTTGGGGTGGGGGTTCTTCCCTACCGCGCACGAAAACTCCTGCCCCGGACTTTCAAACCCCATACCACCCACAGTGCGATTGTCACAACCCTCTTAACCCCTTACGGTACGCTCTGCCTATGCCCGACCCCGCCCCCACCGAGCCCGACGTTTCCCGCCTCCTCTCCGTCGCAGAGGCCATCGCCATCATCGACGCCGCCCCCGTCCACCCACTTACGACAACCGTTCCGCTCTCCGATGCGCAAGGCCTCCGCCTCGCCGCCGACCTCACCGCCGACCGCGACTACCCCCCTTTCGACAAAGCCCTCATGGATGGCTACGCCGTCCGCTCGCAAGACCTCGCCCAGATCCCCGCCGACCTCCGCCTCGCCGGCGAAATCCCCGCCGGCTACTCCCCCACCCCCGACGACGCCCTCGACCCCGGCGAAGCCCTCGCCATCATGACCGGCGCCCCCCTGCCCCCCAACGCCGACACGGTAGTCCCCATCGAAGACACCGAGCGCCAGGACGAAGTCATCCGCATCCTTCAACCCACGCAAAAGGCACGCAACATTGCCCCCCAAGGCGCTGATGCGCGCAATGGCCAACCCCTCCTCTCCAAAGGCACGGCGCTCCAAGCCGCCCAACTCGCCGTAGCCGCCAGCATCGGCGCCGCCCGCGTCCCCGTCTTCGACCACCCCCGCGTCGCCGTCCTCACAACGGGTGATGAACTGATCCCCATCGACCAAACCCCCGGCCCCGCCCAGATCCGAAACTCCAACAACCTCATGCTCGCCGCCCTCCTCCGCAAACTCGGCTGCACCGTCAACGACCTCGGCACCGCCCCCGACGACCCCGAAACCCTCCGCTACGCCCTCGCCGCCGGCCTCCAGCACGACTGCCTCTTCGTCACCGGCGGCATGAGCATGGGCGCCTACGACTTCGTCCCCCGCATCCTCCAGGAACTCCGCGTCGACCTCCGCATCACCAAGCTCCGCATCAAGCCCGGCAAACCCTTCCTCTTCGGCATCGCCGAAGGCTACAACCAATCCTCCCCCGCCCCCACCCTCCTCAGCTACGTCTTCGGCCTCCCCGGCAACCCGGTCTCCACCTTCGCCTGCACCATCCGCCTCGCCTCCCGCCTGATCACCCGCCTCTCCGGCGGCGTCCCAAATGACAACTTCCTCACCGCGCCACTGTTATCCTCCCTTCCCCCCAACGGCCCCCGAGAGTTCTACCAACCCGCCACCCTCACCCCCCAAGGCGTCCACCCCCTCACCTGGAAAGGCTCCGCCGACATCTACACCCTCGCCACCGCCAACGCGCTGCTGGTCCGCCCCGAAAACGACCCGGCCCGGGAGCCCGGCGCAATGGTGACGATCATTCTCATCTGAGCTTCAACTCGCGATAGGCTGAAACTCACGTTCTCGCCCGCCCCAAGTTCCCCTTCCCCTCATGACCCGCCGATATCACCAACTCGCCCCCGACCACGCTTGCTGCTTGGCGGGAATGACCAGACACAAAGGGAACTTGAGCCCACCCCCCAACAAACCTCGCACGGACAGCGGTTCAGCCAGAATGATCAGTCAATGACTCCGTTACTGCGCAGCAGGCGACCGGAGAGTTGCGAACGCGCCCAATCCTCCGCCGCGGGCGTGACATCAATTGTGTCTACGCCAGCTTCGCCCATTTTATTGAGCTGGCTCAGCCGCCCCTTGAAGATCAGGAATTCGCCCGTCGCTCGATCCCAAAACATTGGCGCCTGCACATGTACATGCTCTTCTGGTACAAGCCTGAGCACGCGTTGGGGGCACTCCATTATCTCTGATAGGCTCGTGAGTCTCCGCGTCCTCGCACCTCCGAGTTGGCCCACCCATCGCGCACGCTCCTTCTCAAGCCGTTCCTGATCCCATGCAATCTCCGGCGGTAGCTCGAGCGTAGCGGCAACATCTTCGGGCGTGACTTCGTCGCGATGGCGCCGAATTCGCTTCCGCGCTCGCTTTTTGTCGGCCCGTTTCAATAGCGTGATCCTCCCACCCCCCAATACTACCAAACGCGCACGAAAAAGACTTCAGGCAGCTTGCTTGCCACCCGATCCTCCGAAGCCAATACGTACGCCAGATTTTCCTTGCTATTTTCGGCGAATTTGCTACCATTACGCTCGTGTAAAAGGGGGACGTCATGGGGGCTCACCACAACCGTTACAACCTGCCCAACCCGCCGCCGCTTCCGCGCGCCTGCCGGTCCACTCCACGATGCGCCGAAACACGCCCGCCGATGCCCGAAACTGCCCGGAAACGCCCGGCAATGCCCGAAAACGCCCGACCGCGCCGCATAGCGCCGGGAAAAAACGAACCCACCGAGCGCCACTTCCCCGCCGCTCACCCGCCCTGTCGCCTCTGCACGCCGGCGAAAATCAAAACCAACAAGGACGTCCCCAGACGTCCCCGTCTGTCTCCGGATGTCTCCAAATGTCCCCCCACCGCGTCCAGAGAAACAAACCCACCGCGCCTCTCATCCGTGTGCATCTGTGCCCCATCCGTGGCAACAACTCTTCTATTCCTCCAAAACGAACGCACCGCATGACTATCCCAGGATTTTCCTTGCTATTCTCGGCGAATCTGCTACCATCACTCTGTCAATCATGGGGGACGTCATGGGGGCTCACGACAACCGTTACAACCCGTCCAACCCGCCGCTCCTTGCGCGCGCCCGCCGATCTCCGTCGGATGATGCCGGAATACACCCGCCGATGACCGGATCTGACCGTAAATGCCCGGTTTTGACCGACCCACACGCGCCGGAAAAAACGAACCCACCGCAGCGCGTTTCCCTTCCGCCCCGCCGGCCCGCCATCCCCGGCCCCGCGCGCAAATCGAAACCAACACGCGGCGAGCCCGCCATGAGCCATGGCATCACTACGACTGGGCGCGCCCGCGAATGGCCGGTGATCCACCGCCCCCTACCGCTTCTTATCCTCGTGCGGCTCCCCCTCCTCCTCCTCCGATGCAAAATCAATCGGCCCCCCCTCCATCGTCTCCTCGTCCTCGCCCGGCTCCGCCAGGGCGGCAGCGGCAATGTCCTCGCTGTCCATAGGCTCTTCCGGCGCAGCCGCCTCCCCGGCGCCGCCTTCGCTCCCCCCGCCCGCCTCCCCGCCGTCCTCCGCCAGGTCAAAGTCCATCGCGTCCGCCTCGGGGATATCGCTGTCCTCAAGCCCCGGCGGCAACGCGTCCTCGTCATCCCCGGGCACCGCCGCCGTGGCCGCGCCTTCCGACCGCTCGGCCGCCGCCTTGCTCGTGGCCACCACCGGCTGCATGTCCTCTTCCTGGGGTTCCCCGTCGATCTGCACCACGAACACCACCGGCCCCACCTGCAGCGTGTCCCCCGCCTCGATCGCCGCCTCCTGCACGCGCTTGCCGTTCAGGTACGTCCCGTTGGAACTCCCAAGGTCCTCCAGGCGCAGCGTGCCGTCCTCCTTGATCAGCCGGCAATGCTTGCGCGAAATCTCCCCCAGCGGGATCCGCAGGTCACAATCCTCCCGCCGACCGATCACAGTCATGTCGCGCGAGACCGAAAAACTGCGGCGCTCACCGTCCGCCCGGAACATCACCAGCACCACCTGCATTTGGATCGCCTCGCCTTCGCATCGACGGCGGCCGGCCCGCCATTCCTACAACCCTGTGCCGACCCGACATGCAGTGCCGTTGCGCCGTGCACACCCCCAGATGCTGGGACCTTGAAACAACTCTCCGGACCTAACCTTAGCGTACCTTGCGCGTTCCAGCAACAACATTTCAGCCCCCGCGCCAGCGGGCCAGCCCGCGCAACCCCCCTGCCCGCCCGACCTTGTAGTCAACGCGCTTCACCCGCCGCACCTTCCAACCCCGGCGCCACGAACGGGATAACCCGCACAGCCCTTCGCACACGCCGCTCCCGCTTATACTCCACTGCGCCTCCTGACCACGGGCACAGCATGACACAGTTCGACCCCACAACAACACCAGTCGTCCCCTACCGGTCCGCCGCGCGCACTCCTACCCACGGCTGCGAAACGCGGCTCTTTACGTGCGGCATCCTCCTCGTCTGTCTGGGCGCGGTATTCGCATTCCTCACGCTCTTGATCCCGCTCGGCTTCGCTTCTGCCCCCCCTGCCGCGCGCCTTGGCGCCGCCGCCCCCGTCCCGACGCCGCTTACCGTACTTCCGGTCATCCTCCCCTTCGCCGTCAGCGCCGCGGCCTTCATCTGGACGGGCATCGGCTCCATCCGCCTGCGGCGGTGGTCCCGCCCGCTCGCCCTCAGCATCGCCGGGATTGCCCTGTTCGCCGGCGGAGTCATCGTCCTTCAGTTCACCGCCACTTCGCTGATGACCTACCTCTTTGGCCCCCAGACGACTCCCGCCCCCGTGCGGCGCGGCACGACCGCGCCGCCGTCGGTCAACGGCGCTTATCTCCTCGGCTACGTCACCGGATTGCTGCTCGTGGCCCTGGGCATTCCCCTGGTCTTTTTCTTCGCTTACCGGCCGCGCGCCGTGCAGCAAACGCTCGACGAAGCCGACCCCGAGCCCGCCTGGACCGATCGATGCCCTCTGCCGCTGCTCGGCTTGGCCATCGCCCTCGCATATGCCGCGTTCATTACGGCGACAAGCGCCCTGACAATCGACCCGGCCGTCGCATTCTTCGGCACGCTGCTGCACCGCGAATTCGCCGTCGCCGACCTGCTCCTCCTCGCCGTCGCTTTCGCGGGCGCCGCAGTCCTGACCTACCGCCTGAGCCCTCTCGGCCCGTGGCTCGCCATCGCGCTGATGACCACCGCCGCCGCATCGCTGATTCTGACCGGTGCCACCTTCGCCACCCAGGACCCCTACGCCGCGCCGCGTCCGACCTGGTCACGCGCCTCCACCTTCGAGATCCAGCAGGCGGCCCAGCTCGCCACGACCCGCGGAATGATCAATACGCTGCTCTACCTTGTTCCGGCCGTTGCATACACTCTGTATGCCCGCCGCCACTTGCCGTCGGGGGGCGAATGATGGTCTCTTTGCCGACTTTGCCCATGCCGCCGCAACCGCCGGGAAGATCGACTCCCGCGGCGCCTCTTCTGCGCCCCGCTGCGCTCCCCGCGGCGCACGTTCCGGGGCTGTACGTGCACGTGCCGTTCTGCTTTCACAAGTGCCATTACTGTGATTTTTATAGCATTACCCGGCAAACCGAAGAGCGGATGGAAGCGTACGTCGATCGCGTGCTGCGCGAGGCCGGCTTCTGGGCCGAAGGCATTGCCCGGCCGGTACTTCGTCCGCGCACCGTCTTCTTCGGCGGCGGCACGCCCACCCTCCTGCCCCTGCCGGCGATGCGACGACTGCTCGAAGGCCTCCGCCAGCGCTTCGACTTCAGCGGCCTCGAAGAATGGACGGTTGAGGCCAACCCCGCCACGGTCACGGCGGAATACTGCCGCATGCTGCGGGAAGCGGGGGTGGATCGCATCAGCTTTGGGGCGCAGAGCTTCTCGCCGTCGGAGCTGAAGGTGCTGGAGCGCCACCACGACCCGGCCGACGTCGCCCGGAGCATCGCCCTGGCGCGCCAGGCAGGATTCCGCCGGATCAATGTTGACCTGATTTACGCCATCCCCGGGCAGGACATGGCAAGCTGGCAGCGGTCCCTGGAGGCGGCCATTGCGCTGGGGACCGATCACATCTCCTGCTACGGCCTGACCTACGAGCCGAACACGCCGATCGCCGTCAAGCGCCGCCTCGGCCAGCTCACCGCGACCGAGGAATCCATCGAGCTGGCGATGTTCCACCGCACGAGGCGCCGGCTCGCGGGGGCGGGACTGCCGGCATATGAGATCAGCAATTACGCCGCGCCGGGTGAGGAGTGCCGGCATAATCTATTGTACTGGCGGGGCGAGGGATATATCGGACTAGGCCCCTCCGCCGCGTCGCACGTGCAGGGGTGGCGGTGGCGCAATGCCCCGCACCTCGGCGAGTGGGAGCAGGCGATCGATGCCGGCCGGCTCGCCGCCGCCGACGTGGAAACCCTCTCGCCGCGCCGCCGCGCGGGTGAATTGGCGATGTTGATGCTGCGGCTGAGCGAGGGGATCAAGTTTGACGATTTTGCGGCGCGCACCGGTTATGAGGCGCGGGCCATTTATGCGGATCAGATGGCGCGGCTGGGGGGCGTGGGGTTGTTGGACGTGGGGGCGGAGGGGGTCCGGCTCACGCAAGCCGGTTTGAACGTCGCCGACGCCGTCGCCGCCGAGTTCCTAGAAGTCTAAGGCGACGATCAGGGGCTGTAAGTTCCGCAGCAATTGCGCAATCCCCCCTAAACGGGCAGAGTCATACCGTCGATATCCACCTGAGAGACGCGCGGTTGTCCCGCGCCGGTCACAGTCGGCACAGGTTCACCGGTTCGCCTATTTGACCCGGTTTGCACCGTATCGTAGCTCGATGAGGTGGAGAAGCGATGCTGACATTCGTACAGAACTGGTTCGGTCCCAAGCCCAATCCCATCGGCGTGGATTTCGGCAGCGACGGCCTGCGGCTGGCCCAGGTGCAATTCACCGGGGGCGAGTGGCGGCTGACGGCGGCGGCGATGGCGGACGTGCCGTCGTCCGTGCGGCACGACCCGGCCAAGCGACTGAACTTCTTCGTCGAGACGACCCGCGACCTGCTGGCGCAGGGGACCTTCAAGGGTCGCCAGGCGGTGCTGGGTCTCCCGGCGGCGTCCATGTTCATCCAGCACCTTCGGTTGGCGAAGATGGACGAGGAGGAGACGCGCAAGGCGCTGCCGTGGGAGGCGCGGGGCAAGCTGCCGATCGACCCGAACCACGCGGTGCTGCGGCACATCGTGGCCGGCGAGGTGTACCAGGACCAGGAGCCCAAGAACGAGATCATTCTGATGGCCGCCGGCCGCGAGCTGGTCAACCAGCTCCTGGCGATGGCGACGCGGGCGCGGCTGGACGTGGTGGGGATGAACGTCGAGCCCAAGGCGGTGATCGACTGCTTCGGCCGCATTTACCGGCGGAAGAACGACGAGAACACGACCAACTGCTTCGTGGACATCGGTGCGGCGGCTTCGCGTGCGATCATTACGCGCGGGGCGGACATCCTTTTCGCGCGCAACATTCCGGTCGGCGGGGACCACTTTACCCGCGCCGTTGCGGCGGCGATGAAACTGAACTTTGAAGACGCCAAGCTCCTGCGGATCAAGCTGTGCGCGGCCAACCCGTCGCTGGACGAGCTGCGCGAGAAGCAGTCGATCCGGCCGGGCGGCGCCGGCGAGGCGCAGGCGCCCGGCGCCGAGTCGCCGGACAATTCGTTCGCGCTGCTGGGCGCGGGGATGGCGGCGGGAGGGGCCAAAGGCCAGGCGGCGACGAAGCCGGAAGGCGAACGCCGCCAGGACCTGGAAATGAGCGCCGCGCCGGCGGACGGGCAGGCGGTCGAGGTCGAGGCGGCCTGCCGCGAACCGCTGGCGAAGCTGATCGACGAGTTGAATCTGTGCCGGCGGTATTACGAGGCGACGTTCCCCGACCGGCCGGTTGACCGGCTGATTTTCATCGGCGGGGAGGCCCGGCAGCGCGGGCTGTGCCAGACGATCGCCCGCGAGCTGGGCCTCGCGGCGCAGGTGGGCGACCCGATGGTACGCATGGGCCGGGTCAGCGACGTGGGAATCGAGACCGGCATCGACCGCCGCCAGCCGCAGCCGAACTGGGCGGTCGCACTGGGGCTGAGCATGGGCCCGCTCGCCAACGACGAGGCGTCGGTGGTGAAGGCGGTGGCGGCCAAGGGCGACGACGCCGGGGCGTAACAACGGAAGTGCGCCCGGCGGCCGGAATTCGTGCCGGCCGGGCTTGTTCAGACGTGACGCGAAGGAGACGGCATGGGCGCTCCCAATCAATTGAGTTTCCTCCCCGAGGACTACCTCCAGCTCAAGGCGCAGCGGCGGACGAACGTCATCTGCGCGGTGCTGTTCGTGGCGGTGATCGGGGGGATCATGTCGGTGTTCTACGCCAGCGACAAGCAGGACAAGCTGGTCAACGACCACCACTCGCAGGTGTCGCGCGAGGTGATGGAGAAGGCCAAGCGGATCGACCAGGTCAAGCAGATGCAGGACAAGCAGCGGCAGATGGCGCACCAGGCGGAGCTGACGGCTTCCCTGCTGGAGAAGGTGCCGCGGAGCTACCTGCTGGCGGAGATCACCAACGCGATGCCGACGGGCGTGTCGCTGGTGGATTTCACGATGGAGTCGAAGCGGCGCTCGGTCCCGACCGGCCCGGTGGCCCGTACGGAGTTCGAGCGGAAGAAGATGGAGATGGAGGCGCAGGCGCGCGGGGGAATCCCGGTTCCGCAGTCGGTGGACGCCCCGCAGTACGACGTGTCAATGAAGATGAGCGGGATCGCGCGCAACGACGTGCTGGTCGCGCAGTTCATCAGCAAGCTGTCGGTCTCGAAGCTCCTGAAGGAAGTGAACCTGGTCCAGAGCGAGGAGCACAAGCAAGGGGACGAGAAGCTGAGGCAGTTCCAGATCGAGATGACGCTCGACCCGCGCGCCGAAGTGCAGCCGAACAAGGCGGACGCCAAGACGGCGTCGGCGGGCGCCGCGGTCGAGGCCAAGTGAAGTGAGGCGGTTAGGCCGGTCCGCGTAGTGCGGACGGGCCCGGAGAGGTGCACCATGAAACTAGGGATGCGCGAACTTCTGTTCTTCACCATCCTGCTGGGTGTGTTGGTGGCGTCGTACTTCATCCTGACGAAGAAGCAGGCGGAACGGAAGCGGAAGGAAGCGGAGACCGAGGTGATGGCCAAGAGCCTTGCGGACCTGGAGCAATCCACCGCGGGGATCGACGACCTGAACCGCAAGATTGCCGACCTTCAGCAGGCGATCACGTTCTTCGAGTCCAAGCTGCCGCAGGCGAAGGAGATGGACAAGATCCTGCGCGAGGTCTCGCAGATGGCGGACGCGAACAGCCTTCAGACCAAGACGGTCAGGACGCTGCGGACCGAGCGGAACGTGAACTACAGCGAGCAGCCGATCGAGATGAACCTGGTCGGGGATTTCAACGGGTTCTACTCGTTCCTGCTGCAACTGGAAAAGCTGCCGCGACTGACGCGGGTGCCGTCGATGATTCTGACCAAGGCGGACAAGGACGGGGAGATGACGGCGAAATTCACGCTGAGCATCTTCTTCGAGCCGGACCGCCAGCAGGCGGACGCGCAGTAGGCGCGCGGCGCGACGGGGGGCGCGCCGGGCAAGCCCGGCGGCTGAGTGCGGACGGACGGAGCAAACGGTTGGGACGGATCGGGTGGAGTGAGCCATGACCTTCAACGACAGCCAGGAAATCGAGCAGGAGCAGGCGGGCGCCGCCGACGGGGCGGACGTGACGGAGGCGACGAGCGAGTCGGAGGGCGAGTTCGTCGTCGGCGAGCAGAAGCCCGCCGGTCGCAGCGGCCTGATTCTCGGGGGGCTGGTGCTGGCAGCGGTGGCGGTGGTGTACGTGATGTATTCGCGGGGCGGGCCGCAGCAGGCGGGCGCCGCGCCCGCCGCCGAGGCCGCCAACGCCAACGCGTCCATCAGCAAGTTCCTGCAGGCCGGCGACGAGAACATCCGGCTGATGCAGAAGATGCTGCACAGCACGGAGAAGGTGGTGCAGCAGTTCCTGTCGTACCCGAGCATGAAGCAGATCCCCCTGGCCGACCTGCACACCAACCCGTTCCGCGCCTCCGCCGAGAAGGCGGCGCCGAAGGTGGACGAGGAGGCGGAGCGGCTGAAGCAGCTCGCGGCGGAAAAAGCTGCGGCGATCGATGCGCTGGAGAAGCTGAACCTTCAGTCGATCTTCCACGGGTCCAAGCCCGCGTGCATGGTCAACAACACCATGTACCGCGAGGGGCAGGTGGTGGACGGGTTCACGATCGAGCGGATCAACCCCAGCAGCATCATCGTGAAGCGCGGGCAGTTCCGGTTCGAGCGGAAGATGCAGAAGTAAGCGGTTTGAAGGCAGGAACCCCCGACCCTGCACTAAATCGGGGTCAGGGGTCGGGGGTTAGTGAAAGACCCCCCACCCGAGCCCTCCCCCGGTGTACTGGGGGAGGGGAAGAGGGACATCCCCCGGAGTGCCGGGGGCGTGAGTGAGTGCGAGAGGGAGCGAATTGATGTTCGGCCGACGAAACAGCAATGAGCCGGCGCCCGCGGTGATCGACCAGCGGAAGCTGTCGTCCGCCGGCGCCGGGGGCGAGGCGGCCGGGGAGTTCGACGGCGAGCAGCTCTGGTCGCCGGCGCAGGCGACGGCGAAGAAGGGCGTGGACCAGCTCCTGCTGGAGCGCGGGCACCTCACCGAAGAGCAACTGGCGCAGGCGAAGACGCTGCAGGCGCAGACGCCGAGCAAGACGCTGGCGCAGATCCTGCTGACGATGAACGCCGCCAGCGAGGCGCAGATCCTGTCTGCCTTGGCCGAGACGCTGGGCGTGCCGTTTGAGACGCCGGACCGGGCGAAGATGGACGAGCGTGCCATGGGGCTGCTCCCGCTGGACTACGTCAAGGCGCAGAAGGTGCTGCCGCTGCGGTTCGAGGGGGAGCACAACCGGACGCTGGTTGTGGCAATGACGGACCCGGCCAACGTGTTCCTGCTCGACGAGGTGAAGCGCAAGACGAAGCGCGACGTGAAGATGGTAGTGTGCACCGCCGCCGACATCTCCAAGGTGGTCGAGCAGATCACGGCGAACCAGACCGACGTCCAGCAGGTGGACGAGATCATCAAGGACATGGCCGAGGAGGACTTCCAGCTCCTTAAGGAGCAGAAGGACGACACGGCGGACCTTGAGAAGATGGGCAACGAGTCGCCGGTCATCAAATTCGTCAACTTCCTGATCTTCGACGCGGTGAAGCAGGGCGCCAGCGACATCCACGTCGAGCCGAAGGAGAAGGCGCTGAAGATCCGGTACCGGATCGACGGGATCCTGTTCGACGCGATGAGCCCGCCGCACCAGATGCACTCGGCGATCGTGTCGCGCCTGAAGATCATGGCCAACCTGGACATCGCCGAGCGGCGGCTGCCACAGGACGGGCGAATCCGGGCGGTGATCCAGGAGCGGAAGCTGGACCTGCGAATGAGCACGCTCCCCACGGCCAACGGGGAGAAGGTCTGCATGCGTATCCTGGATACGCGGTCGATCAACGTGGCGCTGGAGGACCTGGGTTTCAGCGAGGACCACCTGACGATCTGGAAGAACGCGATCGACCAGCCGCACGGCATCTTGCTGGTCACGGGGCCGACCGGGTCCGGTAAGACGACGACGCTGTACTCGTCCCTGCGGGTCATGGACGGGAACAAGATGAACATCAGCACGGTCGAGGACCCGATCGAGTACCACCTGCCGTCGGCCAACCAGGTGCAGGTGCACGAGAAGATCGGAATGACGTTCTCGGCGGCGCTGCGGTCGCTGCTGCGTCAGGACCCGGACGTGGTGATGCTCGGCGAAATCCGCGACCCGGAGACGGCCCGAATCGCGGTGCAGGCCGCGTTGACCGGGCACCTGGTGCTCTCGACGCTGCACACGAACGACGCGCCGTCGTCGATCACACGGTTAATCAACATCGGGGTGGAGCCTTACCTGATCGCGTCGGCGGTGAACTGCATCCTGGCCCAGCGGCTGGTTCGGCGGGTGTGCCAGAACTGCAAGGAGCAGTACAGCCCCAGCGACGAGATGAAGGAATTCCTCACGTTACAGGGGTTTGAGTCCGACAAAATATGGAGGGGGAAGGGCTGCGAGAAGTGCCGCAAGACCGGGTACACCGGGCGGCTCGGGATCTACGAGCTGCTGGTCATGGACGACAGCCTTCGGGACATGGTGTGCAGGAACGTGAGCGTCACGGACCTGCGGAAGCTGTGCCGGGAGCGCGGGCTGGTCACGCTGCGGACCGACGGGTTCCAGAAGGTGATCAGGGGTCAGACGACGTTCGACGAGATCCTCCGGGTGACGGAGAGCGGAGTGTAAGGCGCACCACGGGCGGCTCGCCCGTGGTGCGAGTGAGATGAATGAAAGGCTAGACACGGGCGGGCCGCCCGTGCCACTAGGAGTGACAGGAAGATGAGCTTACTGAACGACATCCTTCGCAGTGCGGTTGCGGCCAAGGCGTCGGACGTCCACATCAACGTGGGCGCTCCCCCGCTGTTCCGCGTACACACCGTGGTCACCCCCAGCGACTTCCCCATCATGACCCCCGAGGGGACGGTGCGGCTGGCCAAGGAGATGATGAACGAGAAGCGGTGGAAGGAGTTCGAGGAGCACCGCGACAGCGACTTCTCGTACGAGATCCCCGGCGTCAGCCGCTTCCGCGTCAACGCCCACTTCCAACGGAACACGGTGGCGCTGGCCTTCCGAACGATCAACGACAAGATCCGGCCGATCGAGCAGCTCTTTTTGCCGGAAATCGTGAGCAAGCTGACGTACCTGCCGCGCGGGCTGATCCTGGTGACCGGGCCGACCGGGTCGGGCAAGTCCACGACGCTGGCGGGGATGATCGACTCGATCAACCGCCGCGAGCAGGGGCACATCATCACGCTCGAGGACCCGATCGAGTACGCATTCGTGAGCAACAAGTGCGCGATCGAGCAGCGCGAGGTGGGCAGCGACGTGCCGACCTTCGCCAGCGGCCTGCGCCACGCGCTGCGTCAGGACCCGGACACGATCCTGGTCGGCGAAATGCGCGACCTGGAGACGACCAGCGCGGCGATCACGGCGGCCGAGACCGGCCACCTGGTGTTCTCGACGCTGCACACGATCAACGCCCCACAGACGATCGAGCGTATCATCGACATCTACCCCAGCGACGAGCAGAACCAGATCCGCTCGATGCTGGCCAACACGCTGCAGGCGGTCATCTCGCAGACGCTGTTCAAGCGGTGCGACCAGCCGGGCATGATCCCGGGGGTCGAGGTGATGCTGTGCACGCCGGCGGTGCGGAACTGCGTCCGCGAGAACCGAATTTTCGAAATCCCGAACGTGATCGAGACGAGCCGGGCGCTGGGGATGCAGACCCTGGACAGCTCGATCAAGCAGCTCTACGTGAACGGGTACATCAGCCGCGAGGACGCGATCGCGCAGGCGGCGCACCCGGAGAAGCTGGAGCGGGCCCTGGTGGCCTAGGCTTGTTGGGCCGGATGGGCGACGTGACGGTCGAGAGGTTTTGAGGGCTGGCCATGCCGACATACCGCTACGAATCAAAGGGCCGCGATGGGAAGGTGTCCAGCGGCGTGCTGAACGCCGCCAACCTTCAGGCGGCTTCGCAGCAGCTGCGCGAGCGGGGCGAGTACATCCTGTCGCTCGCCCCCGACACCGGCGCGTCGGCCAAGAAGGGCGGGCTGCAACTCAGCTTTTCCTTCGGGCCCGGCGCCAAGGACGTGCAGAACTTCACGAGCCAGCTCGCGGTCATGATCCGCGCCGGCATCAGCATCCGCGCGGCGATCGAGGGCATCGCCGAGCAGGCGGAGAACCCGAAGTTCAAGCAGATGCTGATGCAGATGAAGAAGGACGTGGAGAGCGGCAAGCAGTTCTCCGACGCGTTGCTGCGCTACCCGAAGGTGTTCTCGCCGCTGTACATCAACATGGTGAAGGCGTCGGAGCTGTCGGGCGGTTTCGCGAAGATGCTCGACAAGGTCGCCGCGTACCTGACGCAGCAGATCGAGACGGTGAGCCAGGTGCGCGGGGCGATGATTTACCCGGGCATCATCGGGACGATGGCGGTTGGCACGACGATCTTCCTGCTCACGTTCGTGCTGCCGCGGTTCATGGTGATCTTCCAGGGCAAGGAGGCGGCGCTGCCGGCGCCGACGAAGCTGCTGCTGGCGATCTCGAACTTCATGGTGAACTACTGGTACGTGCTGCTGTTCGCGACCGCGGCCCTGGTGTGGGGGCTGGTGCTGGTCCTGCGGACCGACGCCGGGCGGCTGTGGTTCGACAGGATCAAGCTGACCGTGCCGCTGTTCAAGAAGCTGTTCCGGGCGCTGTACATCAGCCGTTCGCTGCACACGATGGGGCAGCTCATCAACGCCGGCGTGCCGATGCTGGACACGATCCAGATCACGGCGGAGATCAGCGGCAACACCATGTACAAGCGGATGTGGCGCGGCGTGTACACGGCGGTGAAGCAGGGGAAGAAGATTTCGGCGCCGCTGAACAAGAGCCCCCTGCTGCCGCGGTCGGTCGTGCAGATGATCGGCGCCGGCGAAGAGTCCGGTAAGCTCGGCGAGGTGCTGGACGAGGTCAGCGACTTCTACTCCCGCGAGCTCAAGGCCGTTATCAAGGGCGTGACCGCGATGATCGAGCCGCTGATGATCGTGCTGATGGGCAGCGTCGTGGGTTTCATCGCGATGAGTATCATCCTGCCGATCTTCAAGCTGAGCAGCCTGGTTAAATGAGTACCGCTGGCGCCGCCGGCACATTCGTCCCGCGCGTCACAGCCTCCCATCCGGTTCGCGCCACCGCCGCACAAGTGCGGCGGTGGTTTTATTGGTGCGGGGTGAACGGACTGGGCCGGCCGTGAGACCTGCGTTGACATGCGGCGGTTTGAATTGGATGAGATTGTCGATGGGCACGATATTTTCCACCAGAGCGCGCGTCGTTACGCGTCCGACCCGCCGGCGGCGGGGGGGCGGCCGCCGCGGCTTCACGCTCATCGAGGCCGCGCTGGTCACGTGCCTGATCGGGTTCGGCGTCGTGTCGATCCTGCAGCTCCTGGCGGCGGGCACCATGTCCAATGTCGAAGCGATGGAGCTGACGACCGGCCTCACGCTGGCCAACAACGTCCGGGAAATGATGCAGAGCCTTTCCTTCACCGACCCCGTCCAGGCGACGCACTGGGGACCGGAGACCGGGGAAACACTCGCGACCTACAACGACGTGGACGATTTCGACGGCGCCACCTTCTCACCGCCGCTGGACGCGCGGCGGCAGAGCCTCTCCGGATTTAGCGCATGGACGCAGCACGTGGACGTTTACACCTGCGACCCCAACCGCCTCCAGCTTTCGGTGCCAAAGGGGACCAAGCCCATGAACAAGGTGGTCGTTACCGTGTCGCACAACGGGCGTGTCGTCGCCCAGACCAGTTGGCTGATCGTGTCCGCGCAATGACGGCACGGCGAGGACCGGCGCACGCCGGTGGAGCGAGACGTGGCAAGAGCAGCCGCCATTCCGGCAACCGAACGCCCGCGGGGGACCCCCCGCGCCCGCGTTTCATACCGTCGGCGCGGCGTGGCCTCGGTCATCGCGATGATGTACGTGGTCCTGTTCAGCGTCCTGGCGCTGGGCTTCTACGCCAGCGTGACGACTTCGGCCCAGGTGGCGGGAAGCGAACAGTACGCCTCGCGGTCGATGCTGGCGGCCGAATCGGGGATGCAGTTCATCCGGTACATGCTTTCGCAAAACGGCGTGAGCATCCCCTACGGCACGCCGATGGACCAGCGGTTCGACGAAGTTTACAACGACCTTGTCAGTAAGCTCAGCACCTACACCGGCTATTCGGGGACGGTCATCGCCCGCGTCACCACCGCGACCAGCGACACGATCTACATCCCCCCCGACGGCGTTGGCGCGCACAACTGGATCTACCTCGAGGACAGCGGCTCCCGGTTCCGCGCGACCATCGACAAGTACGGGACGAAGCTCCGCGTCAAGACGTGGGGCCGGCACATTAACAGCTCGGTCGCGCGGTGCATCCAGCTCGACTACGACTACGCCCAGAACGCCACCAGCATTTTCAATTACGGCGTCGCCTCGAAGGGGAAGATCGTGACCGGCGGGTCCGCGATCATCACCGGCGCGACCGACGCCACCAAAGGCTCGGTCCTGTCCACCGTCACGAGCGACCCGAACCCGGTCGTCATCGGCGGCAAAGAGGTCAGCGGGGACATCAGCATCACCAACCCGACGGGCACCGTAAGCTATTCCGGCGCCGCCGTCGGCGGCACGACCGACCCCGCCCTGATCGCCGCCTACCACATCCACAAGGGCGTCACCTCGCCCGACTTCCCCACGGTGGACTCCACGGCATTCACCGCCTTCGCGACCACCAACATCACCACCGTCAGCGGCAGCACGTACACGAACGTGTACATCCCCGCCAACAGCAACCTCACGTTCTCGGGCAACACCACCTTCAAGGGCGTGCTTTACATCAAGGCGCCCAACAAGATCACCTTCGGCGGGAACGTGACGATCCAAGGCACCATCGTCGTCGAGAACAACGCCGCGTTCGACATGACGAACAACCAGCTCAACTTCACCGGGAGCGTCACGGCGTCGGGCATGGAGACCCTGGACAACACCGTCGATCCCACCGGCCAGTTGAGGAAGCTAACCGGCTCGTTCGTCCTTGCCCCGAACTTCGCGGTCAACTTTTCCGGCGATTTCGGGACCGTCGCCGGCAGCATCATCGGGAGCCGGATTTCGATGAGCGGCAACGCCGGCGGGACGGTCAAGGGCTCGCTCATTAACCTGGACAACACGCAGATGACGCTGGACGGTTCCAGCGACGTCACCATCGCCTCGACGGGCACGACCAACTACCCGGCCGGGCTCTTCTTCCCCGGGCACTTTTCGCCGATCCCCGGCTCGTACCAGGAGGTCCAGCCGTGACGTCCAGACCCCGCTCCTGCGTTGCACGCCGCCCCCGCGCCCTCAGCCTGCTCGAGGCCATGATCAGCCTGGCCATCTGCTCGTCGCTGCTGGTCGCCGTCGCCGCCGCGTACAATGCCTCTGCCAACGCGATCGACATGAACGATCGCTTTTATCGGGCGTCCCAGGCGGCTCGGGTCTCGATGGGCCAGCTCCTCAACCAGATCCGCCGCTGCGGCACGTGCCAGGTGAACGACACGTACGACGGCGTGGCCTCCACGGTGACGGGCACGGTCCTCCACGTGACCAGCAACGACACGCCCGCCGTCGCGCGCACCTACAGCTACGACCCCTCGCTACAGAAGCTCCGTCTGTATAACTCGCTCACGTCCACTGGGACGGCGTACTCCCTGGCGAGCAACGTCTCGTCGATGCTCTTCACCGCCGACATGCAGCCCGACCCCCAGACCGGCACCAAGCGGCCGGTGCGCATCACCGTCGATATTGTCGTTAAGGTCGGAACGGACTCGGTCCACCTGACCGGCTCGGCGGTCCCCCGAAGCACCGTTACCTACAACTAATACCCGACAACATATATGTCCGAACGAGTCGGCGGGCGGTCCGGCTCCGCGCCCGCGCGCCCGCGCCCGCGCCGCGCGGCCAAGTTGAAAAGGCTGGGTAGTCTCGCGAAGGACAGAGGTTATTTGACGCCGGGCCGTTTGAATTGGATGAAATTACCGATGGACGCCAAGTTTCCCATTCCCACGCGCCGTAGCGTCCGCCCCGGCGGCTTCACGCTGATCGAGGCGGCGCTGGTCACGTGCATTATCGGGTTCGGCGTGGTGTCGATGATGCGGCTGCTGGCCGCCGGCACCCTCTCGAATACGGAGGCGACGGAGATCACCATCGCCAACGCCCTGGCGGGCAACATCCACGAGCTGACCCAGCTCAGCTCGAAGATGGCGTTTCGCGACCCCTCCAACTCCCCGTCGGCCCCGCCCCCCTACACCTTCGGGCCCGAGGCCGGTGAAACCCTGGCGACGTACGACGACGTGGACGACTTCGGCGGGCCGGCGGGGGCCGGGACGACCTTCTCCCCGCCGATCGACGCGCGGCGACAGACCATTCCCAACATGACCGGCTGGTCGCAGTTCATCAAGGTCGAGAACGTGGACCAGAACTCCCTGACGCTGGTCGTTCCCAACGGCACCAGCAAAGTGGTCAGGGTCACCGTGACGGTCTCCCACCGCGGAAGGGCCCTCTGCACCTCAAGCTGGCTGGTGGTTGACACGCGGTCCGACTGACCGAGGGGAAGTGGCGCGGGCACTGTTGGTTGCCAGGAACAGACGCTACGGAGGACACCGATGAGGCCGAAACTCATGAACAACCGGCGGGTCGCGCGACATGGCTTTGGCCGCCGCGGCGTCGCCTCGGTGTTGGCGATGCTTTACCTGGTCCTGTTCGGCACGCTGGCCGTCGGGTTCTACGCCGCGGTGACGACGTCGGCGCAGGTCGCCGGCGGGGACCAGGCGGGCGCCCTCGCCATGTACGCGGCCGACTCCGGAATGCAGTTCATCTGCCTCCAGCTCGCCAAGGGCATCAACGTCCCGCACGGCACGCCGGCGGACAAGATTTTCTCCGAAATCTACGACGACCTGGTGAACAAGCTCGAGGGGACTCCCAACATGGGGACGATGACGGTGGGCGGCGTGGGTGACACGATCTACGTGCCCGCCCCGAACGTGGACGGCAGCTTGAACTGGATCGTCGCGAACAAGGTCGGCAACGACGCCGGCGGGCGTTTCCGGGCGACGATCCAGCAGCTCTCGGACAATCACATGCGCGTGAAGGTCTGGGGGCGCCACGTGAACGCGTCCATCGTGCGCTGCATCCAGATGGACTACGGCATCGCCCAGAACGCGAGCCAGATCTTCGACTACGGCGTGGCGAGCAAGGCCGCCATCAGCATGAACGGCAACGCGACGGTGAAGGGCCCGGCGGGCAACCCGTCGCAGGGCAGCGTTCTGGCGGCCACCGCGTCGAACGTCCCGCTCACCATGACGGGCAGCCCGAGCATTTCCGGCGACTTCTCATACACCAACCCCACCGGCAGCCCCCAGTACGCCAACGGGACCGTCGACGGCTACCAGTCCAGCAGCGGCAACTTCGCCTCCCACGTCCACGGCGGCGTCACGATGCCGGAGTGGCCGACCGTGGACACCAGCAGCTTCAAGACGTACGCGACCAACGTGTACCCCGCCACCGGAAGCGGTAACGCCAACATCCTGACCAACGTCCTCATGCCGCCGGGCACCTATTCGTTCAACAACGCCACGATCAACGGCGTCCTGGTCATCCAGACGCCCTGCAGCCTGACCTTTAGCGGCAGCACGACCGTGAACGGAGCGATCGTGGTGGACACCACCGTCGCGCTCAAGGGCACCAGCGCCACGAACCTCGTGAAGTTCGGCGGCGGGATCACCGCCAGCCCGATCAACTGCCCGGCGAACGTGACGCTGGGCCTCCCCGCAGGCGAGCTGGCGCTGACCAACACCTTCGTCCTGATCCCCGGGTGCAGCCTGGACATCGGCGGCAACTTCAACACCGTCAGCGGCTCCTTCATCGCCGACTCCATGAACTTCCACGGGAGCACCGGCGGCACCATCATCGGCAGCGTCATCAACCTCCAGGACACCTCCGTCGCCATCAACACCAACAACCCGATTACCATCCAGAGCGCCGGGACCAACCAGTACCCCGCGGGCCTGTTCTTCGGGCAGCACTACGTCCCGCTGGCCGACACGTACCAGGAGGTCTTGCCATGAGAAGCCAAGGAACCGCCCGCGGGACCGCGGTTGCGCCAAGGCGGGGTGGCCTCAGCCTCGTCGAAGTGATGATCAGCCTGGCGATTTGCGCCATGCTGCTGGTCGCCA
>Ga0308175_100000276_pt1 | contig 38345 bp, 30 predicted proteins | sample PhyCR1_3_FD_203893 | JGI IMG/M metagenome (GOLD analysis project Ga0308175, IMG submission 203893) | Soil microbial communities from UC Gill Tract Community Farm, Albany, California, United States - DLSLS.C.R1 | ecosystem: Environmental > Terrestrial > Soil > Agricultural land | place: USA...
CACGGTGGGGGAGGATGAGGGTGTCGTCGTGCGTGCTCGGTCGCCAGCTCGATGCAGAGGCCGACGCCCGATCGGTTCTCGGTGCGTTTCTCGGGGCACTTGCCGGCGCCCACCAGTGGCTCGGATGGTCTGATCCTGCGTGGGCCTTCGCGTAGGGTGACGTCAGTTCATGTCCGTAGCCCAAGCTTGATAGCTGCGGGTAACCCTCGGGTGATTGCCCGTAGTTTTGCGCGGGCGCCCGGCCAAAACCTCGGGCGGGCGGCTGGTACCCCTGCGGCGGTTGTCTGTGGCCCTGGCCCTGGCCCTGGCCCTGCGACGATATCCAGCAGTTTTGAGGGGGTTGCTCGGTCGGCAGCGAGAATCGCCGGGAGGTTGGGGTGGGGTGCCCCGAGCCATGCGAAGATTGCTTGGTTCCCTGCGGGGATTGCCTGAAACCCTGCGGAAATTGCCTGAAATCCTGACAAATTTGCGTAAGTCCCTGCGGCGACTGCCCGAAACCCGGCTGTAACCGCGGATACCATGCTGGCAATGGATCAGCCGACAGGTGACATGCTTGTGGGCTTTGCGAGGCTTCAGGTCGCAGGTTTTGTAAGGGGATTACAGTCTGGTATATTAAGGTGTTTTCTATTACGCGTTTGCCTTGAGTCGCATTCAACGTAGCTTGTCGCCGCTGTTGTAGTGGCTTTGCGGGGTGCTTGGGATCGCTCACGGTCGTATTTTTTTGGCGCCGAGGGCTTGTGAACCGAGGCCCCACGCTGGCGCCTACATTTGCTAAATATTTGGATAGACTAACTAATAATAGGGGGTCCATGGCAGCCACCAGCTACTAATAGTTAAAAATTATACTCATACAATAATCAACAACTCTCCGGAGTGGTGTGGCTGATGTGATCGTGCCTCGTGGCTCACCGGCGGGAGAGGTGAGGGGTGTGCGCTGCCGCGCCGCCGCGCCAGGACGGGTGTTCAGGCAAGGCTGACAATCGCAGCGAGGCTGAACGGCGGATACACGAGCCCAGACAGCGCCTCGTCGGTCCCAGGGGTCGCCGGTTCACAGGCCGGCTTGTATGATGAGGGCGTGCGAAGCTCGACGCCAAGCCAGTCGCGACTGCTCGCGATCATCGAGCTCCAGAACGCGATCGCCGCGGCGGCGCTGAACGCCGACGAGGTGATGCAGATCGTCGCGGAGCGTGCGGCGACGTTGACCTCGGCGACGGCCGCGGTGGTCGCGCTCGTCGAGGGCGAAGACCTCGTGTATCGCGCGGTCGCCGGGACGACCTCGCACGAGGTGGGCGGCCGCTTGCCGAAGGGTACGAGCCTCGCGGGCCCGTGCCTGAGCGACCGCCGCGCGCTGCGGATCGACAACGCCGCCGACGCGGCGGGGGCCAGCGCCGGCTCCACCGGATCGCTGGCGTGCGTTCCGCTGCTCTACGGCGAGACCGCGGTCGGCGTGCTCGAGGCCATGACGCCGCGAGCGGCGGCGTTCTCCGACGAAGATGTCGAGACGCTGCGCGTGCTCGGCCAGATCATCGCGATCGCCCTGCACCGCGCGTACACCTACCCCCGCCCGCGCTACGACAGCCTGCAGGACGCGCTGACCGGGCTCGGCAATCGCCGGGCGTTCGACGAGCGGCTCGAGGCCGAGCTCAACCGCAACCGGCGATTTCGTCATTCGTTCAGCCTCGCGATGGTCAAGCTCGACGGGCTCGAGGCGGCGATCGACCGGCTGGGCCAGGCGGCCGGCGACGAGATGCTGCACGGGGTCGCGACGATCCTGAAGCAGCACACCCGCATGATCGACGGCTGCTTCCGGGTGCGGGCCGACGTGCTGGCGATCGTGATGCCGGGGACCTCGCTCGAAGGGGCGCGGATCGTCGCCGAGCGCTGCCGGGCCCACAGCCTGGAGTCCCGGGTGTGCGACAGCGCCGTGCGCCTGGGGTTCGGCGTCGTGGCGGCGGTGGTGGGCGAGACCGCGGCGGAGATCACCACGCGCGCGAACGCGGTGCTCGAGTACCACCAGGCGTCGTCGTAGCCCGGGGCGCCGCGCGGTTCGTTCTCGTACCCCTGTGATACGAGGACGGCATGGGTGATCTCGCCGAGGCGCTCGCCGTCCTTGCCGAACAGTTCGGCCACGCCGCGTTCCGGCCCGGGCAGGCGATGGCGATCGAGGCCGTGCTCGCGGGCCGCGATGCCGCCGTGCTGCTGCCGACCGGGGCAGGCAAGTCGTCGTGCTACCAGGTGCCCGCGGTCGTGGCGGCGCGCCGCGGGGTGGGGACGACGATCGTGGTCTCGCCGCTGATCGCGCTCATGAACGATCAGGTCGATGGGCTGCGCGCGCGGGGCATCGCCGCCGCGGCGATCCACAGCCAGCAGACCGACGAGGAACGCCGCGCGGCGATCGGCGCGCTATTGCGCGGTGAGCTGGTCCTGGCCTACGTCTCGCCGGAGCGCGCCGTGGCCGAGGGCTTTCAGCGGCTGCTCGGGCGGGCGCGGATCGCCCTCGTCGCGATCGACGAGGCGCACTGCGTGAGCCAGTGGGGCCACGACTTTCGCCCCGAGTACCAGCGGCTGCACGAGCTCCGCGGCGTGGGCGTGATCGACGCGCCGGTGATCGCGCTGACCGCGACGGCGACGCCCCGCGTGATGGCCGAGATCGCCGGCGGGCTCGCGCTCCGCGATCCGGTGATCGTGCGCGGCGACTTTCGCCGGGACAACCTCGCGTTCGAGGTCCAGCACCACCGCCGCGACGAGGCGCGGCTCGCGGCGACGATCGCGGCGCTCGAGGCCGCCGGGCTCCGGCGGCGCGTAGGGGCGGGCGCGGGCCGTGGGATCGTGTACTGCAGCACGCGCAAGAAGACCGAGACCGTGGCGCGCGCGCTCAAGGCGGCGGGGTTCGCGGTGGGCCACTACCACGCCGGGCGCACCGGGCTCGTCCGCGAGCGTACGCAGGCGGCGTTCGCGCTCGGCCGGACGGCCGTCCTGGTCGCGACCAGCGCGTTCGGGATGGGCGTCGACTACCCTGACGTTCGCGTGATCGTCCACTTCCAGGCGCCGGGCAGCCTCGAGGCGTACTACCAGGAAGCCGGGCGCGCCGGGCGCGACGGCGAGCCGGGGCATTGCCTGATGCTGTTCGGGCCCGCGGACCTGATGACCCAGCGGCGGCTCCACGACGGCGCCGGCGACCACCGGCACGAGGCCGCGCTCGTGGAGCTCGAGCGCTACGCGAACGCCGCGGCTTGCCGCCAGACGCTCCTGTGCGCGCACTTCACCGGCCACGCCGATCACGCGGCGTGCGGGCGGTGCGATATCTGCGTCGATCCCGAGGGCGCGCGCGCCGCGGGTGCGGCGGGCGATGCCGAGCCGGCCGAGCAACCCGCGCTCGGCGCCGCTGTGCAGCAGGTGATCCTCGCCGCGGTCGCCGCCGCGGTCCGCCGGGTCGGGCGGGGCAACCTCGCCAAGGCGCTGCGCGGCAGCCGGGCCAAGGCGGTCATCACCCAGGGGCTCGAGCGGCTGCCCCAGTACGGCGCGCTCGCCGACGTCAGCGAGGCCCAGATCATCGCGACGATCGATCAGCTGATCCGCGAGCGCCGGCTGATCCGGCGCGGCCGCAAGTACCCGACCGTCGCGTTGCCGGGTCCGGTCCGGACGCGGGGTGCCGCGCGAACCCAGGCGACCCGCCGGCCCCGTCCGCGCGTCTCGAGCGTGACGCTCGAGCTCGACACGTACCGCAGGCGCATGGCGCGCCAGCTCAAGTGGAAGACGTACATGGTCTTCCAGCGCGGCGTGATCGCGGCGATCGATCAGCAGCGGCCGACCTCCAAGGAAGCGCTCGCGCGGATCCCCGGGCTCGGGCCCGCGAAGATCGCCCGGTTCGGCGACGACATCCTCGCGGTCGTGCGCCGGCAGACCCCCGCCGAAGGTCCGACGGCCGCACCGAGATTCAGCGCGGCGAGCGATTAGCATCTCGCCGCAGAAGACGATGACGGCGGCCACGCCCGCGGGTGACGAGCTACCTCCCTCCGCCAGACCAAAGCGTGACCGGGCGGATCCCCCGCGGCCGAGACCTAGATGTCCTCGTCGGGCGCGGGCTCGTCGAGCTCGGGCCGGGTCTGCTTGTACTCGAGCATCCACGCCGCGAGCTTGGGCATGGCCACCTCGAGGCGCTGGCTGCCCTCGCGCTCCATCGCGTAGCGCCAGGCGAAGCGGGCATCGTCGTGCTCGCCGCGCTGGGCGTAGGCCCACGCGCAGAGCAGCAGCAGATCGCGGCCGGCGGTCATCGCCAGGCCCTTGCGCATCCGATCGTGGAGCTCGGTTTCGTCGATCTCGAGCTTGCCCTCGGCGATGCCGAGGTGCATCTGGGCGATCCAGTACGACAGCCGCAGGACCTCCCCGGACGGGACCTCGCCGCGGGCGTCGAGCACGACGCGCGCTTCCTTGGTCCGGCCGAGCGCGGTCAGGAGGTTGATCTCGGTGTAGTACGAGAACTGGTACTGGATCAGGCGCGGCGACAGCTTGGTGCGGGCGCGCCGGACGCGCTCGAGCGCCTGTTCGCCGTGGCCGTCGAGCGCGTCGGCGATCGCGACCCGGAGCTCGGCGAGCGCGCGGACCCGGCCGGGCGCCCACCACGCGCGCGCGACCGGCTCGGCGAGGGCCCGGCCGGTCGCCGCGTCGCCGTTGGACAGGGCGACGCTGGCCTGGTTCACCCGCTTGACCGCGCGGACCTGACCGATGAACCGGGTGCCGAGCGCGGCGTAGAACGGGATCAGGAGCGGAAACGACACCGCGGCGAGGGCGACGCCGGCCGCGGTGATGCCGCCGAACGCGACGAACACGGCGAGCTGGCGGTTGCGCACGCCGGCCGGATCCTTCACCTCGCCGTCGCGGCCGACATAGACGAGCTGGCCCTTGCCCGCCTTGTCGAGGTCGCGCGCGATCATCGGCCGTGCCGGGACGAGCGCCTGATCTTTGGGGTTACCGGCCATCCGCGCTAACTCGCGTCATCGAGGACGCTCCAATCGGTGCCGTGGGGCGTGTCGTGGAGGGCGACGCCTAGCGCGGCGAGCTCGGCGCGGATCGCGTCGCCCCGCGTGAAGTCCTTCGCGGCGCGGGCGGCGGTGCGCTCGCCGATCAAGCGCTGGACGGCGGCGACGTCGATGGCCCGCCGCTTGACCAGGCGCGCGCGGCGCCCGTCGAGGTACGTCCTGGGATCTGCGGCGAACACGCCGAGCGCGCCGCCGACGCTGCGGAGATCGGCCGCGAGCCGGGCGAGCGTCCGCCGGCGCAGCTGCTTGTCGATGCCCTTGCCCTCGTCGAGCAGGCGGTTGGCGAGCGCGGCGGCCTCGTGGAGCGCGGCCATCACGACCGGCGTGTTGAAGTCGTCGGCGAGCGCGGCGCGGGCCTCGGGCACGAGCTTCTCGGCCTCGGGCATGACCGGGCCGGGAGCGGCCTCGCCGCCGGTCGCGAGGAAGTCGGCGATCCGCTTGAGCGTGACGTAGAAGTACTCGAGCTTGCGATCGGCGGCCTCGAGGCTATAGAACCGGGCACCGATCACGTGCTGGTCGGCATCGCGGATCGCCTGGAAGTCGAAGTCGACGGGTGAGCGAAAGTGATGCGACACGCAGAACAAGCGTAGCGCCTCGCCCCCGACGGCGTCGGCGATCTCGGCGCAGTCGACGACGTTGCCGAGCGACTTGCTCATCTTCTCGCCCTTGAAGTTGAGGAAGCCGTTGTGCAGCCAGTAGCGCGCGAACGTCCTGGGGCCGTAGGCGCCGCGCGACTGGGCGATCTCGTTCTCGTGGTGCGGGAAGATCAAGTCCTTGCCGCCGCCGTGTAGATCGAAGGTCTCGCCGAGGTGCGCGGTCGTCATCGCAGAGCACTCGATGTGCCAGCCGGGCCGGCCCTTGCCCCACGGCGAGTCCCACGCCGGTTCGCCCGGCTTGGCCGCCTTCCACAGCGCGAAGTCGTCGGGCGATCGCTTGCGGTCGTCGATCTCGACGCGCTCGCCGGCGCGCAGCTCGGCGAGCTTCATGCCGCTCAGGGCGCCGTAGGCGGGGAACCTGGCGATCTCGAAGTTGACGTCGCCCTCGACCTGGTAGGCCGTCCCGTTCGCGACCAGGCGCTCGATCAGCGCGATGATCTCGGCGATGTGGGTCGAGACCTTGGGCTCGACGTCCGGAGGCAGCACCCCGAACTGGGCCATGTCGCGGTTGTAGTCGGAGGCGAACCGCGCGGCGAGCGCCATCGGATCCTCGCCGATCTCGTTGGCGCGCTTGATGATCTTGTCCTCGACGTCGGTGACGTTGCGCACGTACCGGACCTGGTAGCCGAGGAACGTGAGGCTCCGCCGGATCGTATCGAACGCGATCGCCGAGTAGGCGTGGCCGATGTGGGCGGGAGCATACGGCGTGGGTCCGCAGACGTACATGCCGACCTTGCCGGGCTCGAGCGGCTCGAACGGGACCTTCTCGCGACGGAACGAATCATACAGCCGGACGGGAGTCACCTGCTCGGTTGTAGCACTACTGTCGCGGCGGTCGTACAGGCCCGAGCCGCTCGGGGGTGTTGCCACGAAGATACCGTCCGAGGTCCCCGGTGCGAGGCGTTCGGGAGACCGCGCACACGCGCGCTGGCGATCGCGGTCTGGGTCCGCCGCTCGTCCGTCGACGACCGGATTGCGACCCACGGTTCGTGCCATCTCCACGACCGGCCGACGCATGACCACCCGGCCGTGCAATCTATCTCGCGTCGTGACCCAGCCGCGTCGCTGCGCGCGCGTTGCGTTCCACGGGGGGCCCGATCGCCCGATCGGGAGAGCTCGCCCTACACATTTTCGTTCAAGGGGTGGCCGGCTGCCGGCCATCGCGGCTCGTCCGGTCAGCGCCAGCCAAGGCCGCGGGCGCTGCCATCGTCGATGGCGTTGGTCATCGCGTCGAGCCAGGCCACGGTGGCTTCGGGGGTCGCGGGGCGCTCCAGCGACCACAGCACCAGGCTATGGCCGGTGTCGGCCAGGACGTGGCGGCCGTCGGCCGAGATCGCCGGGGTGCGGAACGTCACTCCCCTGGCCTGGCCGAGCGTCCATTGCTGGTGCCCCAGCGGATCGACGATGTCGAGCTGGCCATGGGCGATCACGGCCAGGAGGCCCGTGTCGGACGACATTGCGGCCGAGGTGCCATCGATGGTCGGGAGCAGCTGAGTGACTTGATCCGGGGCGTCGAGGCCGATCGCAAACACCGCGGTGTCGCGCGCGATGGCGAGGATCTGGCGCGCGCCTTGCTCGGCGAAGTCGTCGAGCGGCTTGGGCGCCAAGGCGAGCCGCGCGATCGTTCCGTCCGGCCGCCAGGCCCGCACCTCGCGGTCGTGGAGGAACAGCACGCTGCCGTCCTCGCCGGCGATCAGCTTGCCGTCGGGCGCGCTCAGGTGATCGGGCCGGGGGACCCGCGCGATCTCCGCCTCGACGCCGGTGGCCAGGTTCTTGCGCCACAGCGTGCCGTCGCCGAACGCCGCGGCGACCCACGGATGGCGGCCGTGTCCCCACGCGAGCCCGAGCAGGCCTGCGCGGTGCGGCCCCAGCGGCGTGCGCTGGTGGTGCTCGACATCATGCACGTAGATCGCGCCGTCGAGCGTCGTGAGCACGAGCTGGTTGTCGGTCGCGAACGCCGCGATGTCGATCTGGCCGGGCAGCGCCTCGGGCTTGCGCCCCGGGCCGACGAGGTGAACGTGGTGGCGCCCATCGATGAGGGCGACGAGCTGCCCCCCGCGGGCCGCCGTGACCGCCGTGAGCCCGCGCCAGGCGCCGAGAGGCTGGGCGGCGCCGGTGGCGACGTCGATCGTCTGCGGCGGGAGATTGAGCGCGCCCCCGCTGCCGCCGGTGAGCACCCGGTCCCCCGTCGAAAAGAGCGCTCCGAGGACCGGCTCGTCGATCAGCTGTCGGGGCTGGAAGTCGTCGAGGTTCCACAAGAGCAAGCGACCCTCGAGCGAGGCGAGCACGTAGGGTGAGCGCGGGGAAGCGACTACCCCGTCGGCGCGCGCACCCTGCAGCGGGACGACGTGATCGCCGTCGTCCGAGATCACCGTGAGTCCGTTGCTCGCGCCGGCCACGATCGTCTTGCCGCGTGCCTCGACGACGCTGAGCGTGTCCCCGGGGAGCAGCCGGACGGTGCGCGCATCGGAGCTCTGGTCGCGCAACAGGACGTTGACGCTGTGCGGACCGGCCACGTACACATGGCCCGCGCGGTACGCGACGAACTGGCAGAGCGGCTCCATCGCGCGATTGACGATGGTCGGCACCGGCAGGATCGCGACGTCGATGATCTCGCGCTCCATGAGCGCGGCGAAGTTCTCGCTGTCGTCCGACCAGTCGACCTGGCGCGTGTGCCCCATCGTGACCTGCAGCGTCTGGGCGTCGGGGTGCGTGCGATCGTAGAGGAACAGGTGGTCCTCGCCGGAGAACGCGATCCAGCGGCCGTCGGGTGATGGCGCGAGCGCGACCACCGGCTCCTGCAGCGGGATCTCGCGCGGCGCGGCGGCGGCCACATCGAGCTGCCACAGCTTGTGGAGGTCGTCGACCCAGTACGCGGCGGCCCCGATGGGCTCCAGGTCGAGGATCGGGTGGTCGAGCGTGAGATCTCGCCGGGTGCCGGTCGCGGCATCGAGGATGATGAGCGCGGTCCCGCGCCAGATCACGATCTGACGCTCGGCATCGGCGAACCGCGCCAGCAGCGGCGGCGTCGGGGGAGCTGGTGGCGCCGTGGTTGCGGGTGGCGCCGGGGTGGCCGGTGGTGCCGAGGTTGGCGCGGGAGTCGGTGATGGCGCAGGAGTCGGTGATGGCGCCGGAGCCGGTGATGCCGCAGGCGCCGTGGTTGCGGGTGGCGCCGTGGTTGCGGGTGGCGCCGTGGTTGCGGGTGGCGCCGTGGTTGCGGGTGGCGCCGTGGTTGCGGGTGGCGCCGTGGTTGCGGGTGGCGCTGGTGTTGCGGGCGTCGTGGTGGCCGCAGGAGCTGGGGTCGGCGCAGGAGCCGGTAGCGCATGGAGGTCGGCGATCAGCCGCGCCGTGCGCTTGCCGAGGTCGTAGAGGCGCACGGCGCCGTCGTCACCCACCGACAGTGCGCGCTGGCCGTCGTGGCTCATCTCGAGCGACACCGTGTGGGGCGACGCCGGGATGCTCCATGCGACCCCCACGGCGCGGGCGGCGGCGGCGATCGCGCGGACCTCGCGCCAGTACTTGCCCGCGAGCGGCTTGACCATCGCGACCGCCTTGGTCGGGTTCGCGTCGACGTTGAAGCGGGCCAGCGCGAGCGTCTTGCCGTCGCCTTCCTGGACGGCCTTGGCCTCCGCGGCCCTGGCGTCGCGGGCCTCGCGGTCGGCGCGGTTGCGCTCGTGGACGATCCAGATCTGGGCGAGCGCCCCGAGCAGGACCAGCGCGGCGAGCGCCGCCGAGAACTTGCGGTTCCTGCGGATGAACCGCAGGATCTTCTCGCGCCGCGAGTAGTGGTGCGACGCGACGAGCTGGCCGGTGAGGAAGCGCTGGAGATCCTCGGCCAGGGCGCGCGCGTCCTGGTAACGCACGGCGGGGTCGTGGGCGAGCGCCTTGTCGACGATCGTCGACAGCTCGGGCGGCACCCCGTCGACCAGCTCGCGGATCGGGGTCGGCGGCGCGGCGACCGCGGCCTTCATCATCTCGTCGGCGGTCTTGGCGTAGTGCGGCGGCTTGCGCGACAGGAGGTGATACAGCGTCGCGCCGAGCGCGTAGACGTCGAAGCCCGGCGTGACCGGGACGCCGCGCAGCTGCTCGGGCGCCATGAAGCCGGGCGTGCCGTAGACGATCCCGACGCGGGTCTTGAGCGTGTCCGACAGATCGACGAGCGGCTTTCCGGCGGGCTCCTCGGGCTCGCCGATCACCTTGGCGAGCCCCCAGTCGATCACGACGGTCTCGCCGAGGTCGCCGACCAGGATGTTCGACGGCTTGATGTCGCGGTGGACGATGCCGCGCTCGTGGGCGTGCGCGATCGCCTGCGCGCTGGCGACGATGTGCGGGATCAGCGCGAGCCGCTGCGGCAGGGTCTCGGCGGTCGCGACCAGCCGCTCGAGCGGCTGGCCCGAGACCTTGCGCATGACGTAGAACGGCGCGCCGTTCGAGGATTCGCCGGTGTCGTGCACCGGCACGATCGATGGGTGCTCGAGGCGCGCGGTGATCCGGATCTCGCGCTGGAACCGACGCAGGGTATCGCCGTCGGTGGTCAGCGCTTCCTTGAACGCGACGACGCGGCCGAGCATGGTGTCGGTCGCGTCGACCACCCGCCCCATGCCTCCCCGGGCGATCTCGTGGCCGAGCTCGTAGCGCGCCGGTGGTATCGCCGGAGGCCCGTGCTGCGGGAGGTTCGCCGCTGCCGCCGCCATCGTGGGCATCACCGGCGGAGAGGTATCGAGCGCCTGGCCGGCCAGGGTAGGCATTGCCGGCGCGGCGGTGATGCTGGGTGCGCTGGTGCCACTGGGCATGGGCGGCGGCGCGTGGGTGATGGGCGCGGCAGCCGCGAGGGTCGGCATGGGCGGCGGGGCGTGGGTGATGGGGGCGACGACCGCAGCCGCGAGGGTCGGCATGGGCGGCGGGGCGTGGGTGATGGGCGCGGCGACCGCAGCCGCGAGTGTCGGCATGGGCGGCGGGGCGTGGGTGATGGGCGCGGCGACCGCAGCCGCGAGTGTCGGCATGGGCGGCGGGGCGTGGGCGTGGCTGATGGGGGCGACGGCCGCAGCCGCGAGTGTCGGCATGGGCGGCGGCGCAAGCGGATGGGTGATCGGCGCCGTGGCGTGAACGCCGGGCGCGCCGGTATCCGCGGAGGCCGCCGGGAGGTCGGGCGGGCTCGCCGGGGGCTGTTTCGGCGCGGGTCGCGCCGGCTTGTCGTCCGCCACGCCCGGAGTATAGACGCGGTCAGGCCGGGCGGGCCGGCAGGACGTCGCGGCGAATCGCGCGAACCAGCGCCCACGCAAACACCAGCACGATCGCGGCGAGGGCGACCGTGATCCACATGACGTACCAGTAGTCTTCCGGGATCTCGCCGGTGACCAGCGCGTACGCGTCGCCAGGGATGCCGCGCACGACGTACAGGCCGACGAGCTCGATCTGGGCGTCGGGCAGGACGCTCCCGCCGACATCGAGGCCCGCGGGCGGGGACGCGCGCAGGGCGCCCCAGGTGGTCTGGTAGTGCCGCGTGACCGGCTCGACGCGCGTGGCCAGCAGGCCGGCGTGCTCAAGCTTCGCCGTGGTGGTGGCGACCGGGGCGGCGATGGTGAACCGGATCTGGCCGAGCGCGGCGTCCGGAGCGCCGGTGGCGACCGGTGGCACGCCCGCCGCGGTGAGCGCCGCCGTCCAGGCCGAGGGGTCGGGCAGGCGATCGTTGAACGACGCGGCGACCGTGGCCGCGCCGGGGTCGACCACGTCGAGGGCGATCTGGTCGTGGTCGTCGGGCGTGACCTGATCACCGGCGACGGTCGTGACCGTGCGGGTCGAAAACCCGGCGCGCACCGCCGCGGCGGTCGCGAACACCGGCCGGGGGTGCTCTGTCGCGTACGCGCGGGCCGAGGGGGCGAGCGGCAGGTCGTCGAACTTGCGCAGCCGCCCGACGTAGCCGCTCGGGGCCGGCGCTTCCCAGCCATCGCCCGAGATCGCGAGCCAGAGCCGGTCGCCCGACCCGCGCACCGGGACGATACGAAGCCCCAGGCTGGCCTTGGCGGTGGTCGTGCGAATCGCGTGGGAGACCAGCGGCTCGGCGGCGACGGCGATGAGCTTGTCCGGATCGACCTTGCCGGCGACGATATCGCCGACGCTCGCCGGCTCAGGCGCGGCGGGGCGGCCGGCGAACCGGCGATCCGGACCGAGCCGGATCAGGAACACCAGGCCCAGGAACACCAGGCCCGCCGCGGTGATCACGCCGATCCGGAGCCGCGGGCGTGCGAGCTTCACCAGATCGGGGTCGATCTGGTCGCGCGCGACCGGCGCCCCCGGCTCGCTCGCGATGTCGCTCGGCTTGTGGGGCTCGGCCATGACGGGGGCGATCGGCATCCTATCGTGCAGATCGACAACGCGCCACCCGCCCGAGTTGCAGGAGATTTGGCCGAAATGACGCGGCAACTGTCGGGTAATGGCTGATCACTTGCCGGTCAATTGCCCATCCGTGGTGCGAACCGCGGCGACGCACAAGTGCTACGGTCGGTGGCCGTGGCCACGGGTGAGCGCCCTCCCAGCAGTCGCGAACGACCGCTCGGGGTCGGCGACGTCGTGCGCCTGGCCGGCCGCGTGCTCGACGGCCTGGGCCTGGTGTGGCTCGAGGGCGAGGTCACCCAGGTGTCGCAGCCCGCGTCGGGGCACCTGTACTTCGCGCTGCGTGATCGCGAGGCGGTGCTGTCCGCGGTCATGTGGAGCCGCGAGGCACAGCGCATGCGGTTCCGGATCGAGCCGGGGCAGCGGCTGCGCGTGCGCGGCCGGCTCGGCGTCTACGATCGCGACGGCAAGATGCAGCTCTACGCCGACTTCGCGGAGCCCGCCGGGCAGGGCGCCGAGGCGATCGCGCTCGAACAGCTCAAGGCCAAGCTCGCGGCCGAGGGGATCTTCGCCGCGGCACGCAAGCGTCCGCTGCCGCGGTTCCCGCGCCGGATCGGCGTGGTCACCTCGAAGACCGGCGCCGCGGTGCACGACATCATCCGCACGGTGCAGCGCCGGCTGCCCACGCCGATCTTGATCGCGGATGCCGCCGTGCAGGGCGCGTCCGCCCCGAACCAGCTCGTGATGGGGATGGCGATGGTCGTGCGCGCCGGGGTCGACGTCGTGATCATCGGGCGGGGCGGCGGCGCGGTGACCGACCTCACGGCGTTCAACCACGAGCGCGTCGTGCGCACGATCGCGCGCTGTCCGGTGCCGGTGATCAGCGCGGTTGGCCACGAGGTCGACCTCTCGCTCGCCGATCTGGCGGCCGACGCGCGCGCCTCGACGCCGACCGCGGCCGCCGAGCTGGCGGTCCCCGATGGCGCGGCGCTCGTCGAGGCGCTGCACAAGGAGCGCCGGCGGCTCGACCGCGAGATCCGGCACCGCGTGGATCGCGCGCGCCAGGATCTCGATCACCAGACGATGGCGCTGCACGCCCGCGGTGAACGCGTGCTCGCCCAGGCCAGCGCCGAGCTGGCCACGCTCGCCCACCGCCTGACGGGGCTGCACCCGCGCAAGCAGCTGTTCGCCCGCGGCTCGCGGCTGGCCGAGCTGACGCGCCGGCTGACCGCGGTGCACCCCGCGTCGCGGCTCGCCCGGTCGCGCCACGAGCTCGACGCGCTGATCGCCCGGCGCGACGCCGCCATGCGCAAGAGCCTCGAGCGCCGGCGCGCCCTGCTCGGCGAGCTCGGCGCCGGGATGGCGGCGCTGTCGCCGCTCGCGGTCCTCGATCGCGGGTTCGCCATGGTCGTGCGCGACGATGGCGCGATCGTGCGCGACGCGGCCCCGATCCGCCGGGGCGAGCACCTGCGGATCCGGCTCGCCAGGGGCGCGCTCGGCGTGATCGTCGAGGAGGTCGAATGAGTACGCGACCCCCACGCGCACCGACCAGGAGCGACAGCAAGCGTCCGAAGACCCGTGGCTCGACCCAGGCGGAGAAGCCGGAGAAGCCAGAGCGGCCAGAGCGGCCCGAACGGCAAGACAAGCCCGGCAGGCCGGAGCGGCCGGAGCGGCCGGAGCGACCTGAGCGACCAGACCGGCCAGAGCGGCTGGACAAGTCCGGCAGGCCAGAGCGGCCAGACCGGCCCGAGCGAGCAGACAAGCCGGACAAGCGGCGGTCTTCCAGCGTCGTCCCGACCGATGAATTCGAGCGCGTCGGCGACGACGAGGTCGTCGAGGTGACCGAGCTGACCCCTGTCCCGCAGCTCCGGCTGCTCGTGCTCGAGGCCCCGGCGCACCTGGCCTCGGCGCAGCAGGCGGTCACCCTGGCCGGCCACGTGGTCGCGGGTGGCGCGACGAGCCCGGGCGGGATCGAGAAGCTGCGCGGCTCGGTCGCCGGCACCGACGCGCTCCTGGTCGCGTTACCGGGCGGCGAGCCGCTGATCGATCTGGCGCTCACGTACGGACCCGATCGGCCCGTGTTGATCGCCGCCTGTACGTCCGGCGCCGTCGAGGGGGCGCGGCGTGCCGCGGCGGCGGGGGCCGACCTCGTCGCCGTGCGGCCGCACGATGTCGAGCGGCTGGCGCCGATCCTCCTGGCCGCGGCCCGGCTCGTCGAGCAGCGCCGCCAGCTCACCAGCGCGCTCCTGGCGATGGCCGCCCCGGAGGTGCCGGAGGTGCGCGGCGGGCACGAGGCGCGCGAGGAAGGGTCGGGGCAGGTCGGGGCCGGCGGGGCACCTGGGAGCGTCGAATACGATCGGCGCGTGCGGCGCGAGGAAGGGTCGGGGCAGGTCGGGGCCGGCGGGGCACCTGGGAGCGTCGAATACGATCGGCGCGTGCGGCGCGCCGGCCAGGCCGAGCTGGACGAGCTCTCGGATCGCGAGCCCGGCGCGCTGCAGTCGTTCGAGGTGTTCCGCGCCGCGGTCGAACTCGAGCTCGAGCGCGCCAGGCGCTACGCCTACCCCCTGGCCATCGCGATGTTCAGCGTCGACGTCGCGCCGCCGCCGCCGCCACCCGGCGTCAAGGGCATCCTGCGCGCCCGCGCCGGCAACGCGCTGGTGAACGCGATCCGCGACGTCGATCTGGTGACCGAGCTCGAGCAAGATCGCTTCCTCGTGCTGTTGCCGTACACCGACCGGAGCATCGGTGCCGAGGTCGCCCGCCGGATCATCGGCGCGGTCGGCGCGGCCGATCCGGTCGTGACGGCGGGCCGCACGTTCACGCCCAAGGTCATCGGCGCGGTGGCGGAGGCGCGGCCGGGCGAGCTGCCGTCGTTCGACGCGCTCTTGCACGACGCCACACAGCTGCTCGAGCAAGCGGCCGTGACCGGTGCGTCGCTCGCGGTCGAGACATGATCCGCGGCACGACGCGCGTCGCCGCCGTGATCGGCTGGCCGGTCGAGCATTCGCGCAGCCCGCAGATGTTCGAGGCCGCGTTCGCCGAGCGGTCGATCGACGCCGTGATGATCCCGATCGGCGTCCCGCCCGAAGCGTTCGGCCAGGTCGTCGGCGCGCTGCGGGCGATGCGGGCGTTCGGTGCAAGTGTGACCTTGCCGCACAAGCTCGCGGCAGCGGCGATATGTGACGAGCTGTCTCCTGCGGCGCGCGAGATCGGGGCCGTCAACTGCCTCCACATCGACGGCGATCGCCTGGTCGGGCACAACACCGACGCCGCCGGGTTCATCGACGCGCTGGTCGCGGCGGGGTTCGCGCCGGCGGGCAAGCGCTGCCTGATCCTCGGGGCGGGTGGAGCGGCGCGCGCGGTCGCGTATGGCCTGCGCACGGCCCAGGCGAGCGCGATCGAGGTCCTGGCGCGCGCCCCCGAAAAGATCACCTGGACCGAGGCGCGACCATGGCACACGATAGGGCTGCGTGACGGCTTTGCGCGCGCCGAGCTGGTGGTCGATGCAACGCCGATCGGGCTCTCCGACGGCGCGGCGGCGACGGCGATCGACGAGCTGCCGCTCGACGCCCTGCCGGCGGCGGCGTGGGTCGCGACGCTGGTCTATCACCGCCGGCCGCTCTTGCTCGAACGCGCGGCCGCGCGTGGGCATTCCATCGCCGACGGTCGCGGGATGCTCGTCCATCAGGGGGCACGGGCGTTCGCGATCTGGACCGGCCACGCGCCGCCGATCGAGGCGATGCAGCGTGCGCTCGATCTCTCGCTCCGCGGTACGTGATCTGCATCGCCGTGCCCCCACGGGCCACGGGAAACGCTCCCCGGCTCTCACGAGCTCGCGTGTTTCATCACCGAACGCCTGGAGGTGCAAGATGAAAAGCCTTCGTTGGGTCTCGCTCGTGCTGGTGTGCCTGGCAATCACAGGTCCGCGGGTCGGGTGGGCCGACCCGGCCCACGTCGACTGGGTCGAGGACCCCTACGCGCCTCACGTGACGCGCGGGACCACGGCGCGGCTCGGCACCGCGGTGGGGTTCCTCTACGGTGAGCCGCTCGACGTCCTGGCGATCGGCGCCACCGTCGCGGCCGGCCAGCGGTTCGGCCGGCTGACCGTCGAGGCCGAGTTCGATTATCTGGCGCTGCGGACCAAGGACGGGACGGACCAGCGGCTCGGAGACGCCGAGCGGCTCGGGGTCGTCGCCCGCTACGACGTCGTGCGGATCGGCCCGCGCTGGGTCGGCGGCAACTCGCTCGCCGCGATCTACCTCGAAGGCGGCGCGGCGGTCGCGTGGAACCACTGGTACGCGCCGGGCGCCGACGAGCCCGCGCGCGTGGTCCCCGACGACACCAAGCGCGTGGAGGGTCAGGTCGGCTTCGGCCTCTCGCTCGATCACCGGCTGCAGGAGCCGATCGGGTTTCCGCACCGCGTCGGCTGGTTCCTCGGCTGGCGGCTCGCGATGTCACCGCGCGGCGGCGATCTGTCCGTGGCGTGCCGCAGCACGACGACGACCTGCCGGGTCGCGGAGACGATGCCGCCGTCCGACGATCGCCTGATCAATCGCTCGATGCTGTTTCAATCGAGCCTCGCCGTGACCTGGTAGCGCTAGTCCGGGCCCGTCTTCTTGCACTGCACGTCGGGGACACACTCACCCTGCTTCGACGAGCACTCCATCCGGTTGAGCATCTCGTAGAGCGGCTTGCCATCGTCGCTCGAGAGCGGGCTCGACTTGCAGCAGCAGTTCTCCGGGGTGTCCGAGCCTTCGTTCACGATCGGCGATTCCGGCTTGGGCTTGGGTCCACCGCAGGCGGTGAGCACCAGCGCCAGTGTGAGCACGAGCTTCATGCGCTGGTCGTACTCCACTCCGGGGACGCTCCCAACTAATGAAACGAGAACGTCGATAACTATGGAGAAAGCCAGACCGCAGCGGGGCTGGTTTCCACCGTCAAAAGCGGCCCTACCGGGGTGAGCAGCGTCCCCAGGCTCGGGGCTCAAACAGCGCGCCAGGTCGCGGTGAACACGCCGATCACCGCGCCGAGCCACACGGTGCCGGCCACGATCACGGCGAGGCCGAACACGACCGGTGCGAGCTCGCGGCCGGCGGTGCGCGGATCCCAGAACGCCAGCACGAGGACGAGCGCGAGCGAGGCCAGGATGCCGAGCGCGATCCAGTGCTCCTTGATGTCAAACCAGCGGGCGGCCCGCGCGGCGTGGCGAACGAGCTCGCTGGTGGCGGTCGCTTCCGGCGCGGTCGCTCCGTCGCGGCTGGCGATGCGCGCGAGCTGGCGCTCGTGCGAGGCCTGGTCGTCCGCGATCGCCTCGCGGTCCTCGAGGTAGGCCGTGCGCACCAGGACCTTGTAGGTCGGGTACATGACGTTGCCGGCGGCGAACGCGAGGAGCTGGAAGACGAGGACGATCCACGCGAACCGGCGCACCGCGGCCAGCCGCGCGAACGCGCCGCGCAAGAAGCCGCGCGACCACAGGACGAGGTGGGTCGCCGCGCCGACGGCCGCGACGCCGAGCGCGGTGTGGAGCACGAGCACCCAGCGCGCCACAGCTTCGGTCAGCACGCCACGAGTTAACCACGAGCCGCCGACCCGTGCGGCGGCGGGCTACTGGTGGGTCGCGTTGTGGCGGCGGATGAAGGTCGGGACGTCGAGCTCGTTCTCGGTGTCGATCTCGCCGGACAGCACGGCCTTCATGCTCGGCCGTGACTGCGCGCGCTTCTTGTCGGGTTGCACGAGGGGCGTGCCGTCGACCGGCGCGGGGCCGGAGCCGGAGGCCATGCGCGCGGCCGGCTCGAGGTCGGGCACCGGATCGGAGAGCTCGGCGAGGGACTGCTCGACGGCGGTGAACTCGCCGGTGTCGGTGCGCTCCCAGTCGATGTTGATCTCCGGCTCGTCGATGATCTGCGCGGGGCGCCGCGGCGAGACGACCGGGTACTCCTTGGTGATCTGGGTCGAGATGTTGTAGGGCAGGGCGATCTGCGGCGTCGCCTGGGCGGTGCGCGGCTTGGCCGGTGCGGGCATCGCCGCGAGGACGCGGTCGCCCGCGTGCGGGACGAGGATCTGGGTCTTCTCGGCGGGATGAAAGCCGGTCGCGATCACGGTGATGCGGACCTCCTCGCTGAGGTTCGGATCGATCACCGAGCCGAAGATGATGTTGGCGTCCTCGTGCGCGGCCTGCTGGATCAAGGACGACGCCTCGTTGACCTCGTGCAGCGTGAGATCGGGGCCGCCGGTGATGTTGATGAGGATACCCGTGGCGCCGTCGATGCTGACGTCCTCGAGGAGCGGCGAGCTGATCGCGGTCTCGGCGGCCTCGGTGGCGCGCCGCTTGCCGGTGCCGACGCCGGTGCCCATCAGGGCGCGGCCCATGCCGCTCATGATCGTGCGGACGTCGGCGAAGTCGACGTTGATGAGGCCGGGGACGGTCATGAGGTCGCTGATGCCCTGCACCGCGTTGAGCAGCACCGAGTCGGCCTTGCGAAACGCCTCGACCATCGAGGTCTGCGCGCCGACCAGCGCGAGCAGGCGGTTGTTGGGGATGACGATCAGGGTATCGACCGCGGCCTCGAGCCGCTCGATGCCCTCGACGGCCTGGCGCGCGCGCTTCTTGCCCTCGAAGCCGAACGGCTTGGTGACCACGCCGACGGTGAGCGCGCCGCAGTCGCGGGCGATCTGCGCGATCACGGGCGCCGCGCCGGTGCCGGTGCCGCCGCCCATGCCGGCGGTGACGAACACCATGTCCGCGCCGGCGATCAGGTCGGCGATGTGCTGCATGCTCTCCTCGGCGGAGCGCCGGCCGACCTCGGGGTTGGCGCCCGCGCCGAGGCCCTTGGTCAACGTATCGCCGAGCTGGATCTTGTGGGGAGCCATGTTGGCCTCGAGCGCCTGCATGTCCGTGTTGGCGACCACGAACTCGACCCCGTCCAGGTTGCCGCTGATCATGGTGTTGACCGCGTTGCCGCCGCCGCCGCCGACGCCGATGACGAGGATCTTTGCGTGACTGACGTCGTCGAATTCGATGAGTGCCATGGTCTGGTGACTCCCCTTGGTAGGGTCCATATGAAAGTGGCCCTCCCATGCGGGCAACTTTTTCATCGTGCGCGCAGGTGATTTCTTGCGATCGGCTTCGCGCTGCGCCTATTTCTCGCGCCGGTGCTCGCGCAGGACGCGGACCCACGCCCGGTGCGGCGCTCCCACCAACATCTGCGCGTTGGCGCTCTATGTGCCCCACTCTCCGCGCGTGCTCCACAAACACCGGGAGAACGCGGACACGCGCGCTGCGCTACCGCGGGTCTGGGCTCACTCGCTCGGGGGACAGCGAACCACCGGCGAGAGAACGACCTCCAGACCCAACACTCAACCCGGCCTGCCCTCGAACACCCACCTGTGGAAGCTACCTCGCTCGGAACCCAGCCCGCGTCGCTCCGCTGCGCGTTGGCGTTCCATGTGCCCACCCCGCGGATACACCCCCACGAACATCGGGGAGCGCGTTCGATGTACCCACTCCCGCGCGTATCCCACAAACACCGGGGAGAAGGGACGACTGGCGACGCGTGGCAGCCGCGGGCCACGCTCCAGCGTGAGCCACGCTCCAGCGCGAGCCACGCTCAAGCGCGGTGCCCCGGGCTAGGAGCTGCGGTGGCGGCGCCAGTCGATGCCGAGCTTGCGCATCCGCGCCCGCAGCGTGTGCGGGTTGATCACGAGCTTGTTGGCGGCGCCGAACGGGCCGTCGATCCGGCCCTTGCACGTGGCGAGGGCATGCTCGATGTGACGGCGGATCACGTCGTCGAGCGGCTCGATGGCGGCGGGCGTGGCCGGTGGCGGCGCGGTGGCGGCGGGCCCGGTCGATGAGGGCGTGGTGGGCACGGTGCGCGTGATGGGCGTGGCGGGTGTGGTGAGTGGTGGGGGTGCTGCCATCGACGCGGTGATGGCCTCGGCGGCGACGCCGCGTGTGGATCCCGCGCGAGGGGACAGGTTCAGCGAGCGGGCGATGTCGATCCGGCGGCCCTCGCCGAGCAGCACCGCGCGATCGATCACCGTGGCAAGCTCGCGCACGTTGCCGGGCCACGCGTAGTCGCGCAGGAGCTCGAGGTCGTGTGGCTGGATCGCCACCGGGCGCAGCTCGAACCGCCTGGCGGCGCGCTCGGCGAAGTACCTGGCGAGCTCCTCGATGTCGCCGCCGCGCTCGCGAAGCGGTGGGATCACGATCGGAAACGCCGAGATCCGGTAGAACAGATCCTCGCGAAACTCGCGGGCCTCGACCATCGCCGCGAGGTCGCGGTGGGTCGCCGCCACAATGCGGACGTCGACCGCGATCGTCTGGGTGCCCCCGACCCGCACCAGCTCGCCTTCCTGCAGGACGCGCAGCAGCCGGACCTGCACGCTGGGCGATAGCTCGGCGACCTCGTCGAGGAACAGCGTGCCGCGGTGGGCTTGCTCGAACCATCCCTTGCGTTGCGCGATCGCCCCGGTGAACGAGCCGCGCTCGTGGCCGAACAGCTCCGAATCGACCAGCTCAGGCGACAGCGCCCCACAGTTGACGCGCCAGAACGGTCCATCGCACCTCACCGAGCCGTCGTGAATGACGCGGGCGACGACTTCCTTGCCGGTGCCGGTCTCGCCGAACAGGAGGACAGGTAGGTCGCTCGGCGCGACCATCGCGACGCGCTCGAACACCGAACGCAGGCCGTGTCGCGCGCCGACAACGACCTCGGGTTCGGACATATCCGCGAGAATAGCGCAAATACCATAGAAATCCCCGCATCCGTTATAACGGCGACGGTATCTCGGGCACCTAGGGGCGGCACGATGCCCGCAATATCCTCAGACGTGACTCACGAATCCGTTTGTCAGACGCGAGTAGATCCTGTCGAGATCCTTAAGGATCTGGTGCGGGATCAAGGGGAGACTTTTCACCGCCGTGCCAGGTTCTGCGGTGGGGCCGTGTACCACCGCGAGCTGGTTCATGCCGCGCCGGGGTACGAGGTCTGGCTGCTCTCGTGGTTGCCGGGCCAGGTCTCACCGATTCACGATCACGGCGGGGTGGTGACCGTCAGTACGGTGCTGTCGGGAGTGGTGTTCGAGGAGCGCTTCGAGCGCATCGCGGGGCCGCTGGTCCGGCCGACCTGGGCGGGGCTGCGCGAGGCGGGCGCGATCGATCCGATCGATCCGGCGGCGATCCACCGCGTGCGGCCGGTCGGCAGCGCGGTGACGCTCCACCTGTACATGCCGATGTGTGCCGACGGGCAGATCTACCAGGCCGAGGTAGCGGGGGCCGCGTAGGCGGCGGCGTCAGAACATCTCGGCGAGCCGGCTCCACGCGCGCCGCCACACGCCCGGCCGATCGTCGCCGCGCGCCGGCATCGGGACGGTCTTGCCCTGATCGGCGCCGAACATGACGAGGCCGACGCCGGTCGAGTACGCCGGGGAGCGCACCACGTCGACCAGGCCGCCGATCTTGGTCGGGACGCCGCGCCGGGTCGGCAGCCCGAGGACCTGCTCGGCGATGTCGCCGACGCCCTCCATCGCGGTCGCGCCGCCGGTCAAGACCACGCCCGCCGCGAGGCTGTCGAAGTAGCCCGAGCGCATCAGCTCCTTCTTGACGTGCTCGAAGATCTCCTCGATCCGCGGCTCGATCACGGCGACGAGCTCGCGGCGCGGCATCACGCGCGGGCCGCGACCGCCGACCGATGGCACCTCCATCTTGTCGCCGTCGTCGACCAGGCCCCGCCACGCGCAGCCGTACTTGCGCTTGATCTTCTCCGCCGAGTCGAGCGGCGTGCGCAGGACGGTGGCGATGTCGTTGGTGACGTGGCCGCCGCCGAGCGGCAGCACCGCGGTGTGGACGATCGCGCCGTCGCAGTAGACCATCAGATCGCAGGTCCCGCCGCCGATGTCGACCAGCGCGACGCCGAGCTCCTGCTCGTCGCTCTCGAGCACGGCCTGCGACGACGCGAGCGACTCGAGGACGATGTCGGCGACCTGGAGGTTGCAGCGGTTGGCGCACTTGATGACGTTCTGCGCCGAGGCGACCGCCGTGGTGACGATGTGGACCCGCGCCTCGAGGCGCACGGCGGTCATCCCGAGCGGATCGCGGATGCCGTCCTGGTCGTCGACGACGTACTGCTGCGGCAGGACGTGGAGCACCTCGCGGTCCATCGGGATCGCGACCGCCTTGGCCTGCTCGATGACGCGCGCGATGTCGACGTCGCGGACCTCCTTGTCCTTGACCGCGACGATGCCGTGCGAGTTGAGCCCGCGGACGTGCGCGCCCGAGATCGCCGCGTAGACCGTCGAGATCTCGCAGCCCGCCATGTTCTCGGCCTCGTCGACCGCCTGCCGGATCGATGACACGGTCGCGTCGATGTTGACGACGTAGCCACGGCGAAGGCCCTTCGAGGGTGCGGTCCCGATCCCGATGATGTCGACGCCGTCCTCGGTCACCTCGCCGGCGATGCAGGCGATCTTGGTGGTGCCGATGTCGAGGCCGACGATGATCTCGGAGGTCTTGGGCTTGGCCATGGCGTGCTTCTTTTAGTCCTTCGCGAAGGCGACGGTGACGTGGTCGGGGCGGGCGTCGAGGTGGATCGAGCGGGCGCGGGCGCGCTCGGCGTCGCTGAGCCCGGCCCAGGCGGCGTCGAAGGTGTGCAGGCGCGCGCCGAACGCGGACGCGGGTGCCCCCGGTTCGCCCGGCGGGCCGATCGCGCCGAGCTGGATCGCGATCACCGGGTCGTAGGTGTGCAGCGTCATCGCGCCGTGCGGGTCGACGTGGACCTCGCCGATCGCCGGCCGCGCGGGGGCCTGCCAGCTGGCCCAGGCGGCGATCGCCGCGCGCACGGTGGCCGCGGCGGCCTCGGGGTTGGCCGCGTACGCCGGCCGCTCGATCCCGGTGATGATCGGGAGGCCCTCGCCTTCGCCGGCCGGAAGCTCGGCGCGCTTGAACGGGTGCCCGCTGGCGTCGGCGAGGTAGAGCTCGCCGAGCTCCCCGAGCTCGACGATGGCCGCGGCGGTATGCTCGCGGATCTCGATCGCGATCGTGTGGGGCAAGATCCGGTGGACCTCGGCGGTGGCCACCCAGGGGTTGGCGCGGACGGTGCGGGTGAGGTCGGCGAGGTCGGCGAACACGTTGTCACCGGCGTGGATCGGGAGCCGGGCGCGAAGATCCCCCTGCGCGACGTGGTGGGTGCCCTGGATGGTGATCGCCGTGATGGCGAACCGCGGGGAGGTCGTGAGCCAGCGGTAGCTCGCCCACCCGCCGCTGCCGAGCACGCCGAGCGCGGCGACCGCCGCGACCGCGGGCAGCGACCGCCGCAACGCCCGGCCACACGCATCGGCGATCGCGCCCGACTTGGGTAGGCGCGACCACACCGAGCCCGGACGCCGCCGGTTCTTGTGCTTGCGAACGGTCAGTCGCGACGATGCCGGTGGCGTGGTCGCCGGCCGGGCACCGTTCGCCGCCCCCTGGCGACGGGATCGATCCATGATCCGCAAATACGCACGCCGCGATCAGCGAGGCAATTTTTTGGCGCCGCGGCCGGCGCAGCCGAGCGCTGATCATCGAGCGTCGACGCACGCTCAGCGCACGAGCACACTCCGGAGACTGAACAGGCGTGCGGCGCGCCGCGGGCGCGCGGGGTCGCTTCGCTCAGTCGTCGGTGATCTTCACGTCGTCGTCATCGTCGTCGATCACGACCGGATCGGAGTCGTCCTTGGCCTTGCCCGCGCGGCGGGACTTCTTGGCCGAGGTGGTCCGGCGCGACGTGGGTTCGGCCGCGCTGCGGGCCGACTTCTTCGTGGGGGCGGCGGCCGGGGTCGCCGACGCGGTCTTCTTGGCAGCGGCCGGGGGTGTGGATGCCGGGGTCGTGGATGCCGAGGTTGCGGCCGATCCGGAGCTCGAGGCCCTGGCCGCCGGGCCGGGCTTGAGGTTGCCTCGCGGCTTGAAGACCTGGGCATCGGCGTCGGTCGCGCGGAACGCGAACAGACCGGCCAGGACAAGCATGCAGATCCAGCGAGCAGCCGACATCGGGCCCGCTATCGTGCCACAGCCGCTGCCAAGATCCATGCTGCTGCAACAACTGCCCAACATCGTTATGGCTTTTCTGGCTTGCCGGCAGCGCACGGAGGCCGATCGGCCAGCTCGATCCGGGTCAGCCAGAGCTCGCCGCCCGAGGGCTTCCCCGCAAGGGGGACCCTCGCCGCAGGGTGATTCCGATCCTTGCTTCGCGGCGGACCGGAATCGATCAACTCGGCTCGGGTCCAGACGAAGTGGAACTCGTGGTCGTCCGAGACGCAGATCGTACCGGTGCAATGCGCCATCGCGCGGACGAGATCTTCGAGCTCCGGAAGGACGGCCTCGTTGCGCGCGATCAGATCGGCGGTATGGGTGGTGTGCGGATCGCCGTCCCCATCGGGATCATCGTCGGCCACCGGATCGTAGGTGATCGTGATCCGCTCGAGGCCGCGCGCGGGCACGTAGGTCGCGAGCAGCGAGGCCTCGTCGTTGTGTTGCAGTGCCTCGTAGCTCGCGAGCACGCACAGCGCGCGCATCAGCTGCCCGGTGTTCGCGGTCCGCGGCCGGCGGGGTACGAACTGGTGATCGCCGTGCTGATCGAGCGCGCGGGCGGCGGTCGCGGCGACCGTACAATCCTTCGACTTCACCGCGGCGGCCAGCGCGGCCACGAGATCGGGGGCGAGCTTGGTCTCGAGCGCGACCAGATCGCCGATCGCCATCGTGCGGGCGCGCGTCGCGAGGGCCTCGTCGGTGACCGCGGCGAGATAGACGGCGCGGTGGGCGTCGGCGGACAGGATGTCGAGCGCCCCCGCGATGTGGTGCTTCTGGACCGCCGTGGTCAGGTGCGCCTCGTCGAGCGCGCCGGCCGCGGAATCGACGAGCTCGTGCTGCCCGGCGCGCCAGGCGATCGCGAGGATCTCGAGCCGGGCGTCCTGGGCGGCCTCCGGGATGGCGTGGATCGCGGCGGCGACGAGCTGCGATTCGGGCGGCGGGATCGCGGCGATTCCGAGCAGCGCGTGCTTGACCCCGGGCAGATCGTCGTCTTCGAGCTGCCCCAGCGACCACAGGGCGAGCAAGCGGCGCAGGCAGGGATCATCGAACCCGGCCGTGTCGGCGGGCGGAGCGACATCGTAGATGGGCTTCGCGCAGTCGCCGGCCGGCGGCTTCGCGCACGTGAAGTTGCCGCCGTGCAGGACGGCGATCGCCAGCGGACGAGCCAGCGCGGCCGGGATCTCCTCGAGCTTGTCCTCCCAGTCGGCGCCGGTGGGGGCGATGCGATGCCACAGCGCGGTTGCCTCGGCCTCGTTCGTGAGGGAGATCTTCGCCCAGTCGAGATCGAGGACCTGGCGCGGCGGTGGCCGGTGCAGATCGGGATCCGGCGGTGCGATGGTTTCGGAGGCCGGGCGCGATGGCGCTCGTGGCGCAGGACTTGCCGGCGGCTGCGGGAGCGGCCCGCCACAGCCGGTGAGGCAGATCATCGTCAAAAGCGTGAATGTCGAGTTGCGGCCCACGTCTATGAGACTCACGAGAGGACGGTACGTTTCTCCGAGATCAACGCATGCCACGAGATCCGCGCACGATCGAGGCTGTTTTGGCGGCAGAGCGTCCGTCGCAACGGAACACGGTTACAGCCAGTGTCTCCCTCACGCATTTGAGTATAGTGCGCGCGTTTTGACGAGGAGCAACCAGATGAATACGTTCTTGCGAGTGGCGATTGCGATGGTCGGAATGACGGGGCTCGCGGCGGCGCAGCCCAAGACTGATCCGAAGGCGTCCGCGGCTGATTCCAAGGCCGGCGGGATGGGCGACATGAAGCCGCCGCCGGAGCTCGCCGCGATGGCGAAGGCGGCGGCCGGCACCTGGAACTGCAAGGGCCAGGGCATGGATCACACCCAGAAGATGGTCGACACGACCGGCACGATGAAGATCAAGCTCGATGTCGCCAACTGGTGGGTGCACGGTACGTTCGAGTCGAAGATGGGCAAGGAGCCGTTCCAGTTCGAGTCGTTCACGACGTTCGATCCGGCCTCGAAGAAGTGGAAGCGCGTGATGGTCGAGTCCGGCGGCGGCTGGAGCACCGGCGAGTCGGACGGCATGAAGGACAACAAGATCGATTGGAACCTGACCTCGCACTCCGCGATGGGCGAGGTGATGTTCCGCGATCACGAGGACATGAGCGATCCGAAGGCCGGCGTGAAGCAGTGGGGCGAGTTCTCGATGGACAAGGGCAAGACCTGGACGAAGGTCTACGAGCTGACCTGCAAGAAGTAAGCGTCCGCCCGCGGCCGTGACCACGACGCAGCTCCGGGTGCGTTTGGTATTTCGGCCCTGGCCCTAGATCGTCGTCGCGGTCTCGAGGATGTGCTCGCACAAGGTCGGGTAATCCATGCCGACGCTCCGGGCAATCTTGGGCAGGAGGCTGGTCTTGGTCATGCCCGGCAGGGTGTTGACCTCGAGCACGAAGACCTCGCCGGCCGTCGAGATCCGCAGATCCGGCCGCGCGTGGCCGGTGCAGCCGAGCGCGCGGTAGGCGGCGAGCGCGAGGTCCTGGGCTCGCTCGACCACCGGCGCGGGGAGCTCGGGCGGGATCAGGTACTTCGTGTCGGTGCGCTTGTACTTGGCCTCGTAGTCGTAGAACCGCGTCGCGGGCCGGACCTCGACCGAGCCGAGCACGCGGTCGTTCAGGATGCCGACGAAGACCTCGGTGCCGGCGATGTAGTCCTCGACGATCACCGGGCCGTGGAACCTCCGTGCGGTTGCGAGCGCGGCGGCGAGCTGGTCGCGCGTGTCGACGATGCTGACGCCGACCGAGCTGCCCTCGTTGGCGGGCTTGACGACGTACGGCAGCGGCCAGCCGGCGAGCGCGTCGGAGTCGCTCGGGTCCGGCTCGTGGGGCAGGAGCCGCCACCTCGGGGTGGCAAGGCCGTTGCTCTCGAAGATCCGCTTCGACATGACCTTGTCCATCGCGAGCGCGCTCGCGAGGATGCCGGAGCCGGTGCACGGCAGCTGGAGGCACGCGCACAGGCCCTGCACCGCGCCGTCCTCGCCCCACGTGCCGTGGAGGGCGTTCCACACGACCGCGGCGCCGGACGCCTCGAGCCGGCGCGCGAGGCTCTCGCCGGGCTGCCAGTCGATCGCGACCACGTCCCAGCCGCGCTCCTGGAGGGCGGCGAGCACGCCGGCGCCGGTGTTCAGCGAGACCTCACGCTCGGCGGACAGCCCGCCCATCACGACGGCAACGCGGCGACCCGCGAATCGATGCGACATGTTCGTAAGACCTCTGGTGGCGTTGGGTTGCTCGTGAAGGGCGTCGGGGAGTGCTCGTGGAAATGGTGTCGGGGAGTGCTCGTGGCGATGGCGTTGGCGATCGGAAGCGCGCGACGCCGCGGCGGGCCGTCAGGGGTCCTCGCCGAGGATCTTGACCTCGAGCTCGAGGGTGAGGCCGTGGACGCGGGCGACCTCGGCGCGGACGCGCTCGATCAGCCGGGTGAGCTCGCTCGCCGTGGCGCGGCCGGTGTTGACCAGCCAGTTGGCGTGGACCGGCGAGCACACCGCGTCGCCTTCGTGCCAGCCCTTGCAGCCGGCGGCCTCGATCAGCCGGCCGGCGAAGTCGCCGGGCGGGTTCTTGAACGTCGAGCCGTTGCTCGCGACCTTCTTCGGCTCGCGCTCGGCGCGCCGCCTGCGCAGCGCCTTGACCTCGGCCTCGATCTCGGCCCGCGGCCGCGGCCGCAAGGCGAGCTCGGCGGCGACGACGACCTCGGTGGGCGGCAGGTCGCTGTGGCGGTAGCGAAACCCGCACGCCGCGTTGGCACGCCGGATCACCTCGCCGTCGCCGAGCCGCACGGTCTCGACCCAGGTCGTGACGTCCTTGAACTCGCCCAGGTAGGTCCCGGCGTTCATGATGAGGCCGCCGCCGACCGAGCCGGGCACGCCGCCGAGGAACTCGATGCCGCCCAGATCGTTCTGGAGCGCGAGCGAGAGCACCTTGCCGGTCGACACGCCGGCCAGGACCCGGATGGTGGCCGGCGCGACGAGCTCGAGGCCGCGCAGCTTGCCGGTGCCGAGCACGACGCCGCGGATCCCGCCGTCGCGGACCAGGAGGTTCGAGCCGCCGCCGACCACGGTGAGCGGTAGCCGCGCGCCCGCGCAGGACCGCGCCAGGGCCGCGACGCCGGCGATGCTGGCCGGCTCGGCGAACGCGTCGGCGGGCCCGCCGATCTTGAGCGTGGTGTGGCGGCGCATCGGCTCGTCGAACCGGACGCCGTCGCCGAGCAGCTCCTGCAGCGCCCGGCGGGCGCTCGCGTCGAGGATCGAGCGCGGGTTGGGTGCCGCGGCGGCCTCGCCGTCGCCGAGCTCCTCGTCGCCGATCAGCTCGACCTCGTCGGCGGTCGGCGCGTTGCTCACCCGGCCACCATAGACCTCCGCGGCGACGTTCATCAACTTCTCAACGCGCGTGCGGACCTCGTGATTTCCGCGTCGTGCGCGGCTTCGTAGGAGATCTCCCAAGGTGTCCAGGGCCAGGCTCTACATCGCCCAGGTCGCATGACGCTCAGCGCGCGACGGTCGCGCTCGATTCGTCGACCCGGACCAGGTTCTTCCGGGTGGCCGTGCCCAGCCGGTGCTCGAGCCGTTCGATCACCTCGTTGCACACGAGCTGGATGTTGCCGGCGCCGAGCGTGATGACCAGATCGCCGGGCTTGGCCTGGGCGTCGAGCCACGCGGCCAGATCTTCGCGCCGGGGGACGTAGCTGATGTCGGGATGGCCGGCCTCGCGCGCGAGCCGGACGAGCACCTCGGTCGATACGCCGTCGATCGGCTTCTCGCCGGCGGCGAAGATATCGCAGAGGACGACCTTGTCGGCGTCGTGAAACGCCCTGGCGAACTCGCCCAGCTGATCGCGCGTGCGGGTGAAGCGATGGGGCTGGAACGCGGCGACGACGCGGCGGCCGGCGAACGCGGTCTTGGCGCCCGACAGGGTCGCGCGCACCTCGGCCGGGTGATGGCCGAAATCATCGACGACGGTGACGCCGCCGACCTCGCCGCGCACGGTGAACCGCCGCGCCACGCCCTCGAAGTGTGCGAGCGCCTTGACGTAGGTGGCGAACGGGATCGCCAGGAAGTCGGCGACCGCGAGCACGCCGAGCGCGTTCTGCACGTTGTGCGCGCCCGGCATCGGCAGGGTGACCTCGCCGAGCTCGTCGGCGCGCCGCCAGGCGACGAACCGGGTGGTCATGCCGTCGTGACGCAGGTTGCGCGCGCGGTAGGTCGCCTGCGAGGTGACGCCGAACGTCGTGTAGCGCTTGGTCAGGTTGGGCAGGATCGCCTGGACGCCGGGGTTATCGAGGCACAGCGCGCTCATCCCGAAGAACGGCACGCGGTTGCAGAAGTCGGTGAACGCCCGCTTCACGTGGTCGAACGTGCCGTAGTGATCGAGGTGCTCGGCGTCGATGTTGGTGACCACGGCGAGCGTCGGCGTCAGGGTCAGGAACGAGCCGTCGCTCTCGTCGGCCTCGGCCACCAGGTAGTCGCTCTTGCCCCACCGCGCGTTCGCCAGGCCGAGCGAGTTGACCCGGCCGCCGACCACCGCGGTCGGATCGAGGCCGGCGGCCATCAGCACGGTGTGGATCATCGTGGTGGTCGTGGTCTTGCCGTGGGCGCCGGCGATCGCGATGCCGTACTTCATGCGCATCAGCTCGCCGAGCATCTCGGCGCGCGGGATCACCGGGATCAGCCGGGCGCGCGCGGCCTCGACCTCGGGGTTGTAGCCCTTGATCGCGCTCGACACGACGACGACGTCGGCCTCGCCCAGGTGATCGGCGCGGTGGCCCTGCTTGACCGTGCAGCCGATCTGCGTGAGGTGGCGCGTGATCTCGGTATCGTTCATGTCGGATCCCGAGACCCGGTAGCCCATGTTGGCGAGCACTTCGGCGATCCCGCACATCCCCATGCCGCCGATGCCGACGAAGTGGATCTTGGTGTCTTGTTTACGAAACATGTACGCCCCTATCCGATCAACGCGCCACCGACGAATATCATGCCGGGGTGCCGCGCGTTTCTACCAGACTACGGCGGCTCGATCATGCGTTAGATCCCAGGGTCCCAGGGACCCAAGTCGATGCCCGCGGGATCCCAGGTCGCGGTAGGCTGCCGGCCCCGTGGAGCAACCGATGACCGAGGGCCCGTCCCACGCCCGCAAGGGCGATCACATCCAGCGCGTCGCGATCGTGTTCTCGGGGGGCCCGGCGCCCGCCGCGAACGCGGTGATCTCGGCGGCGGCGATCTCGTTCATGGAGGACAGCCGCCAGGTGATCGGGTTCTTCCATGGCTACTCGAACCTCGAGGACTATCACCCGGTCACCCACCGGCTCCTGCCCGACGAGCACTACCGGATCTTCGTCGAAAAAGACGTCAACGGCCTGCGCAACTCGCGCGGGATCGTGATCGGCACCGCGCGGAGTAACCCCGGCAAGGGCATCGAGAAGCCCGAGCACCTGACCGATCCGCTGCGCACCGAGCGGCTGCGCAACGTCTACAACGCGATGGTCGATCTCGACATCGACGCGCTGATCTCGATCGGCGGCGATGACACGCTGAAGACGGCGAACTTCCTGTACGAGTACCAGAAGCGGCTGCCCGACAAGGCGCGCCGGGTCCAGGTCATTCACCTGCCCAAGACGATCGACAACGACTACCGCGGCATCGACTTCACGTTCGGATTCTTCACGGCGGTCGACGTGATGGCCAAGGAGCTCCAGAACCTGCGCGCCGATGCGATCGCGACCTCGAGCTACTTCATCGTCGAGACCATGGGCCGCAAGGCGGGGTGGCTGTCGTACGGCGTCGCGATCGCGGGCGAGGCCAACCTCGTGCTCGCCGTCGAGGACGTCCAGGGCGCGCTCGCGATCGACGAGAGCGGCGAGGTCCGGCTGTCGCTCGACGCGCTGGTCGATCGGATCGTCGACCTGATCGTGACGCGCGAGCGGCGCGGCAAGCACTACGGCACGGTCGTCCTCGCCGAGGGGCTCGCCGAGATGCTGCCGACCGCGCAGATCCGCGAGTTGCCGCGCGACGAGCACGGCCACCTCTCGCTCGGCCGGATCGACCTCGGCAAGCTGGTCGCCCAGCGGGTCATGAAGCGCTACGCGGAGAAGACCAAGCGCAAGAAGAAGGCGACCGGCCTGCAGCTCGGCTACGAGTCGCGCTGCGCGCCGCCGCACGCGTTCGACGTCATGCTCGGCAGCCAGCTGGGGATCGGCGCCTACCGCGCGCTGGTCGAGGAGAACCTCGACGGCCACATGGTCAGCATCGCGGGCCAGCTCGATCTGCGCTACGTCCCGTTCAAGGAGCTGGTCAACCCGCAGACGCTCAAGACCGAGGTCCGGTTCATCCCGAACGGCAGCGACTACCACCGGCTCGCGCGCTTCCTCGAGACTCGCACCGACAAGATCGTCGACTGGAGCCCGGGGCGGCGGTCCGAGCGGTGAGCCGCGTCGCCGGGAGCTCGCCGCCGGCGTGGCGGCTTGGTTACCCTGGCCACCGCCGTCGCGAGGCCGGCTACGAGAGCCCCGACCGTGGAAAGGCGCTCGTCTCGAACTCTCGACGCTCGGTGTGCACGACCGTAGATCTATCGGCCACCCCACTTGCAAGCGGCTACGAGCGCCGCACCGGGCCGGGCACCCTCCCAGCCGAGGTCGCGAAGCGCCAGAGGATCCGCACGTTGTCCTACCGATGAAGGTCGCGCGTGCGTCGAGACGACGGGTGGCCACCGCGGCCTCGTGCGGCGCTGATGCAAGGTCAGGTCAGCGCGGGTCGATCTTCGAGCCGGTGTAGCTGCCGTCGTGCCGGTGGTCGACCTGGGTGCCGCGGAGATCCTCCTGGACGTAGCCGAGGTCGATCATCCGCGCGAGCACCAGCGCGTTGCGGAGCGGGCCGGGGCGATACCCGCCCGACGCGTTCTCGATCTCGCTGACGCGAAGCGGACCGGTCTTGAGCTTCAGGAGGCCGGCGGCGAGCGCGTTGTCGTTCGCGATGGCGATGTGGCCGAGGGCCGGATCGCCGACGTAGACCTCCGTCGGGTTTCCCGCGGGGATGACGAACTTCACGAACGGCAGGGTCGTCGCCCAGGTCTCGAGCTTGGCGCGCACGGTGTCGCTGCCGAGCCGATCGCGCTGCGTGGTCGGTGCCCACTTCGCCTTCTTGTCGACCGGCGCGTCCGTCGAGACCAGGTACGTGCGCTCGTAGGCATCCTGGTACGCGCGGACCGCGACCTCGAACGCGCCGGCCGCCGCCGCCTGGGCTTTGACATCGGTTCCGGCCATGGCCTTGACCGATGCGGCCTTCGCGTCGAGCGCCGCCTTTTGGGTGCCTCCGGCCACGAGCTGATGCGAGACCTTCTGGCGGTCCGGTTGCGAGTCGTCCTTCGTCTGCACGGTGGTGCGATCGGCGGGCGCACCGTCCTCGTACCCGATGCTGGTCTCGATCAGCTCGAGCCGGGCGAGCGCCGCGTCGTGGCGCTGCCGCGGCTTCGACCCGGCCGGCGCGGGGAAGACCTTCGGCGCGGTGCTCGCCGGATCCGCCTTGGCACCGCGGTTCACCAGGTCGGCGACGCGATCGGCCTCTTGCTCTGGCTTGCTCTGCTGCGGCCTGCCGGTATCGCGCATGACGCTGGGCGCCTGGCCGGCCTGCTGCACGACGTGGGTCGCCTCGTGCGCGAGGAGCTGGGAGTCGGCCATGCTCGCGCCGCCTCCGAGCACGACCTGCGAGCCGAACGTGAACGCGCGCGCGTCGAGGTTTCCGGCCAGCTCCGACGCCTCGGGGCCCGCGTGCACGGTCGCGGACGACAGGTCACCGCCGGTCTCCGCCTCGACCCCGCTCCGCACGCCGGCCGGCATCGGTGCCCCGGGCCCCATTCTCGCCATCGCGGCCTCGACCGGCGTGTGCTTGCCGGGCGTGTGCTCGCCGCCGGTGCCTGCCGCCACGGCGGCCCCGACGAGCGGGCGCTTGCCGATCGCGGGCGCCTGGTCCGCGGCCGCACCCGCGCTGCCGCTACCCTCTTGTCCGTGCTCGCGACCCGTCAAGCGATTCATCGCGCTCATGGTACCGCGACATGGGCGAGATCCAGCCGGCGCTCGACATCCGCCGGTTCGATGTCCCCACGTAACTGCCGGCAAACACGCCGGTGATCGTGATCGGTGTCCCGTTCGCTTACCTTGTACATCCGGTGCAGGGTCCGGGGCATTGCACTTGGCCCGTGTAGGGCGTGCTGAGCACGCCCTAGCACCCGACGGATCAGGATGACGAACTGGCTATGACCACCGCTCGCGCTGTGCAGACGGCTCGCCCGTCCTGAGATACGCTATCCGGCATGTTGGGGTTGATCATTTTCGGGCGTCGTTCGACCACGAAGACCGTCCGCTCGGGCTCGTTCACGTGCCCGCGATGCGGACCGGGCAGCACGTACGAGCACAAGGAGGTCAAGCGCTGGTTCACGCTCTACTTCATCCCGGTGATCCCGCTCGGCACGATAGGCGAGTACGTCGAGTGCGGCGCGTGCGCGGGCACGTTCAAGACCGAGGTGCTGCGGCTCGCGTTGCCGAACGCGCAGGTCGTCAATCGGCCGTGACCGTGCTCGGGGTGTTTGTCGGCTCGCTGAGCGTGTGGACGATCGGCGAGGCGCTCTCCACGCCGTGCGATCGACCCGAGGCGCGAACACTTGCGCTGCCGACCGGGCTCCTGCTGCTGGCGGTGCATGTGGTCGGGATCGTCGAACACCTGCGCGGGGCGAGCGCGCCGACGCCGCTCGTCGCCGGTGGGGTCGTGCTGCTCGAAGCCGGGGTCGCCCTGCGCTTGTGGTCTATCGCGACGCTCGGACGCGGCTTCGCGACGGCGCTCGGTAGCGCGCGGCTGGTCACGACCGGGCCCTATCGGTTCGTGCGGCACCCGTCCGAGCTCGGCCTCCTGCTTGCCGCGTTCGGCGGCGCGATGATGCTCGCGAGCCCGCTCGCCGCACTCGGAGCCGTCCTGCTCATCCCGCTCGCAGCGGTGCGCAGTCGTCGCGAAGACGCTGCGCTCGCCAGGACCCACGGTTCGGCGCACGCGGCGTGGGCTGCCGGCGTCGGCTGGGTCGGCCCGGTTCGACGGTGAGCTGATCGATCCGACGATCAGCTGCGCGAGCAGGAAGGCGTTTACCCCACGTGGGTGCCGGTATTTGCCAGATCAGCTCGTCGAGGATGGGCGAATGCGTTCGCCGCGAACTCCGGAGCTTCGCGGTCACCTGTCGATGCGTGTCGACGAGAGCTACGGCTCGAAGTGCCGGCGGTCGCTCAGCGGCGCTGGGCTTGACCCTGGATGCGCGGCATGACCAGGGGTGAGCCGTGGGCACGGATCGGCGAGCTGGCGGGGACGTGCGCCGACGCGGCCGGGGCCATCGCGGTGCTCCCCGATGGTACCCGGCTGATGATCGGTCATGCCGACGGGACGGTCCGCTGCGTCGACCTCGCGACCGGCGAGACGGTCTGGGTTGGTGGCGAGCGGCACGAGCCGGTGCTGCAGGCGCTCGCCTGTTCACCCGACGGCCGGCTCGTGGCCACCGCCGCCGAGGACCGGGTGGTCCGTATCTGGGACGGCTCGACCGGCGCGGTGGTTGGCCGCCACGCGCACGCGCCACCGTCTTCGAGGTGCGCTTCGCCCCCGGCGGTGAGCGGCTGGCGCCCGCGGGCGCCGATGACACCGTCGGCGTGCACCGGGTGGACACCGGGGAGCGGGTGATCTCGTGCGTGGGGCACGAGGCGTGGGTGCAGTCGGTCGACTGGTCGCCGCGTGGCGATCTCCTCGCCTCGGTCGCCAACGACGCCACGTTGCGCATCTGGGACGCCGCCAGCGGCGCCGAGCTCGAGCGGCGCAAGCAGGGCGCGCGGGCGCTGTCCGTCGCCTGGTCTCCGTCGGTTCGTTAGCGCGCGCGAGCCGGCGTGCCGGCCACCGGCGAGTCGGGCAGGCGATGGCGCGACAAGGACTGAACCAGTCTTGGGTCCACGCCCCGCGAAGATCCGGCCGCGCGCGTCCCACGTCGCCACATCCCAGCGCGTCGCGGTCCCCAGCACCCCGCGCACGCGCCGGCCGCCAGCACGCGATCGAGTAGACACGCGTCCCCGCTAGGCCAGCACGCCGACCAGCACACGGCCACGGTCGGCCCGGCCGCGCGCGCACGCGTATTCGTCGGTCGCCTGCCGGAGCACGAGCCTCGGGATCTCGAGCGGAACGCGATCTCATCCGCCACTGGCACCGAGAGCGCCGGGTGAACGCCTAGGAGCGTGGCGCCTTGGGCCAGTCGCTCTGGCGTCTCGGTCGCCCACCACCTCGGATCGGTGAGCTTGACCATCGGGTCGGCGATGGCCGCGAAGGCCAGCCCGAACCGCGTGGCACGCCAGTCCGGCGATCGCTTGCCATCGGCCGGCGGCTCGCTCTCCGTCGCGAACAGCACCTCGCCGTCGAGCCCGACCGGCGCAACGGCCACGCGTCCGTACGGGATATGCCCCAGCGGGTAGAGCGTGAAGGCGCGGCGATGTGTCCGGCATGCACCACTGTCACGGGGATCTGCGGACCGGTCTTCCGCGCGCGCCGGTATGCACGACCAGCGCGCACGCGGCGTCCCCTTCGATGCGTGCACGCAGCTTTGCGGGGATCACCGCGGACTCAAGCGTCGCCGCACGGCCCGGCACGTAGGCCACCCTTACGAAGGGACGAGGCCCGGCGGCATGCGCCCCGGGGAGCGTGGTCGGCTGGCATTCGCCCCTGCAGGCAATGCCGAGCCGCAGCACAACGTCGCACTGAGAACGCGGCCTGCCACACCCTGACGCAACCCGTGCGCACGCGTCCCCCATCGCCAGCTCCAACGAGGATCGGCCGTGCCGGCGCAGCAACTCGCTGGCGCGCCTCTCAGCCCTCATCTCGAAAAACTATTGCAGCATCCGCCTCCCAGACAATACGAAGCTCATTTTGGCCGCTGAGGCCCTGCGTTATGGACGCTTTGGGGGGGTGGCTCTCTCCGGATCCCCGATCGCACGGCCGTCGGAAGCGCGGGGGCACGGTCCCTCGCGCGGTGAGGCGACCCGGTCCTCTTGTTAGCGTGGTGACTGAATCGGCCGACCTCGACCGTGCGCTGGCACAGAGGCCTCACCACGATCAGGGCCGCTCCTCCCCGGCACCATGTCCGGGGCCACCGCTACACATCGCTCGTCAGCTCACGATCGCCGCCTCAGCTCCTGCCAACCGTCGTGCAACGAGCTAGCCGTTTCACTGCCATGGGGCGTGCAACACAACAGGGTGGTTGCATGGGCACGTATCGTCTGACCAACGCTGCACTGGAAGGTAACGATAGCCGAATTCGCGCCATCAAACAGCACGGCCGTGGCTATCGGAATCTCAATAACCTGGTGGTCGTGCTCTATTATGTGTCCTGGAAGTAGCCCGAGGCGGCATCACCCAAATGCGCGAAGGGGTAAAGTTAGAGGTCTGGTCTCCAGTATTCAAATTCATCAAATGAAACATCAGCGCCGCACGGGATATCATAACGAGGTATTCCTATGCGTGTCAGTGTTTCATATTCGTATTGGGTTTTGGAGCGTCGCGTTCTGCCTTTGGGTCCAGGCAAGTCAGGAGATATCAACAAAGCACATTGCCTGATTTCTATTGTAGGAGTGAACGCAAAATCGAGCTTCATCGCCGACAAAAGATATGGAACAAGGATCGCACCAAGCTGGAGCTGCCTAGTGGCGATCTCGAGGGACACATCGCTCGACTTCATCTCCGCGAGCAACACTTTCACCAGCATGCTCTCATTGCCACGAACAATCTCGCGCTCTTCACGGAAAATAATGAAATCCGGAAGATTACAATATCCATCCGAATGCCCTGGGCTTCCTCGCAGCAATTTCAAATGGTCACTCGAATGAATCCTCACCGCAATGCAGTCTTCGCTGTCTGATAGATACGTGTCATCGCAAGTATTTCTTGACGACCCCTCTGAAAAAACTACAGGCGACCGTATGATTCTGGACGGTTCAAGTACCTTCTTTAGGAACGGAAGTACACTCACGCTGGCTTCTTGACAGTAGTATTTAGTGCAAAATACAACTCCTTAGATATCTTGTTTAAGGCGTTGATCTCGGCATCGATTGTCTCAACTTCTATACCTGCTTGGCTGACGTCGAGTTGCCTCGTCGTGCTCTCCTCAAAAATATACGCACCAACTAAACTAGGTGAAATCGTCTCTGATTCTGTATAACCAAACTTGTCCCTTAGCGATCTTGCTCGCTCATCGTTCAACTGGACGAGGTGATCTAATTCACGCAAAACATAATCACTGTGAGTTGTAATAAGTACATTTACGCCTTGTCGTACTACTTCAGTTACTATTCTCGTCACTTTCCGTTGGTTGTCCGGGTGGAGATTAAGCTCAGGTTCATCAATCAGCAAAAAGCCACCGGAACGAGCTTGCGTACGAAGAAAGTGCACGAGAGCAGCCAGGGATTTGACAGAAGATGAGGACAGTTGAAGATCGAGAGTCCTATCACTTCCTGCAGGAACGAACGTGAGTTCGTTATTCTCTGCAACCCTCACTTCTCCTCCTATGAGTTTCTCGACCTTTTCAGCCAGAGGCGCCAGCCGGGTTGGCTGTTGACGGCCTGATCCTGATATAGGTCTCGTTTGCATCGCCATCCTTAGGCCATCCCGGATAACCAAAGGGTAGAGGCGAGCTCTCGCTTGTATCTGCGAAACAGACTCTGGCTTTGGTTCTTCGAGAACCACATCGACCATTGCGCTTCGATTTGCGAACAGCTCCCGAAAGAAGAGTTGTATTGCGCTACGTTCCGTCGATAGCACAAACGTCGACCTACTGCTGGGGAGCAGAGCATTGCCAATAATATCGGCAATGACGAAGCCAAAAAAAGACAATGACTGATCAGACTCTTGCGGGCCTTCGCGTCCTGTGGACGAAGTTGATTCCAGCTCAGGAGGAGGCAGGCGTTCGAGCGAAACCGCAAAGGACCCTGCTCGCTTCTTCGACTCCCATCTTACAGAATCGCTGGTCTGATAGCCGATACTTGTAGCGTAATCCAAGATCCGCGCCCTGATACGCTCTCGGTCGCCTTCATCGCATTCCAGCGAGATAGTCGTGTTATTAAAAAAATCAGACGCCGTAGCAAAGATACTTGGAAGACGAGCTCTCAGATGGTCAGAGATTCCCTTGGCGAGCACATCGATAGATGTACCGACAAACCGCTCAAGATCTATTTCCCATCGTGTGGC
>Ga0308175_100000277_pt1 | contig 38337 bp, 30 predicted proteins | sample PhyCR1_3_FD_203893 | JGI IMG/M metagenome (GOLD analysis project Ga0308175, IMG submission 203893) | Soil microbial communities from UC Gill Tract Community Farm, Albany, California, United States - DLSLS.C.R1 | ecosystem: Environmental > Terrestrial > Soil > Agricultural land | place: USA...
CTTTATCATGTCTTGAAAATCTATCTGGTAAAGTTGGTCGCCGGATAGAATCAAAATGTATTCGCTGTCAAAAGGCTCAATGTGCCGCAGTCCTTGCCGCACGGCGTCCGCTGTGCCTTGAAACCAGGTTGGGTTGTCCGGAGTTTGTTCGGCGGCGAGAATGTCCACAAAAGCCGAGCTGAAGACGCTGAAGTGATAGGTATTCTTGATGTGCCGGTTCAGCGATGCCGAGTTAAACATGGTGAGCACAAACATGCGTGTGATGCCCGAATTTAAACAGTTGGAGATGGGAATGTCAACGAGGCGATATTTGCCGGCAATGGGTACAGCAGGCTTGCTGCGGTTGGACGTTAAGGGTTGAAGTCTCGTGCCTGCGCCGCCACCCAGAATAACGGATAAAACTTGTCTGCTCATATAGCTTTGATTTTGGAGTTATGATTGTAGTTGATTCCTGTTATTGGTTTAAAATATTGTTCCATCCTTTGGGTTGGTGTTTATTCCTTTTGCATCAAGCCGCATGGCATCCATTAAGCTTTCGCGGAGTTTACCCTGAGCTTGCCGAAGGGTCGCACACTTGCTTGCCTGCCGGCAGGCAGGTGCGCTTTGTTCGCTATTGAGCAAAAGACGAACAGTATTCTGAACCTTGAAGAGTGCGACGCAACAGGCGATGAATAGAATTACAAAAGCCGGCGTCATAAAATTCCAAAGAACTGTTTGTTTCTCTATCCTGGAGCCAACGCTTACCACATGTTCTTATTCCAATGACTCGTACAACGCAATGTACTCGCTTGCCGATGCATCCCAGGAATGATCAATGTGCATCATGTAGCTGCGCATCCAGGTGTACAAATCTTTTTTGTTGTAGTATAAATCCACAGCCCTTCCTATGCTGTAGGTAATGTCCTCTACAGATGCGTTGTTAAATCGGATGCCAAAGCCTTGCCATTCGCCAAAATCACGAACGGTATCTTTCAATCCACCGGTGCTGCGCACCATGGGTACCGTGCCGTAACGCAAAGCGTACATCTGGTTTAGACCACAGGGTTCTACCCGGCTTGGCATCAACAAAAAATCCGCACCCGCATACAGCAGGTGACTTAAACTTTCGTTGTAACCAATATAAGTGCTTACAAAGCCGCTAAATTGGTCTTTTACTTCTTCCAGCCGGCCTTCAACATCGGGCTCGCCCGAACCAAGAATCAAAAAACTGACCTTGCCGTGATGGTGATAAATAGAAGAACGAATGGCATCGGGCAAGACATCAGCGGCCTTCTCTCCCACCAACCTTCCAATAAATGTAAAGAGCGGTTTATCGGGATCAAGACCAAACCTTGCGCACAATTCTTTTTTGTTTTTTCGCTTGCCATCTTTTACATCGTGATCGTCATAATTCTTAGCAATCATGCTGTCTTTTGACGGGTCCCAAACATCGGCGTCAATGCCGTTCAAAATACCGACGCATTTGCCGCTTTCGTACTCCATTAAATTTTCAAGACCAGCCGCCTGGTAACGCATTTCTTCCAGGTAACTCGGGCTCACCGTTGTTACTTTCCAGGCACACTTAACGGCTGAGGCCAAGGGGTTGATGGCATTGTTCCAATCAAGACCGCCCCAGGTGTAGGAGTCATACGAAGGGAGCGTATTCCACTTGTCCCAACCAAACTGTCCTTGGTATTGAGCGTTGTGAATGGTAAACACAGTAGGCACATCGGCCATGTGTTTGAACGCAAAACAGTTTTTTAGCATGAAGGGGATCAAACCCGTTTGATGATCGTGGCAATGCACGATGTTGGGCTTGTAAGTCCAGCGGCTCATCCAATCGCACACAGCTATTTGAAAACAAAGAAAGCGTTGCGTATCATCACCGTAACCGTAAATTTTTTCGCGGTCGAGCAGGCCGTTGATGTCAACAAGATAAAGCTCAAAACCAAGCTTGTTTGTCTTCTCGCGAATGATGGAGTAATTGAAATAATGAGAGCCGGAGTTTTGCGAACCCTCGTGCACAAGTTCCCACTCGTTTTGATAAAGAAATTTGGTGCGATACATCGGCATCACCACTTTGGCCGTATGTCCCAACTTGTTTTGATATTTTGGCAAGGCGCCTGCAACATCACCCAATCCACCTGCTTTTGCCACCGGAAAACATTCAGCCGATACGTGTATTATTTCCATAACCAATTACATCCTGCGTTGAAGGTAGAGGAAATTCTTTTTCAACAAATTCTGTACGCCAATTTTTCTATGCGCTAAACTTGCTACTTTCATCGCATAAACGATTGAACAATTATGGCAACATCCATGGGGCCAAACAAGCCCGCGATTGCACGCACAAACGCACAACCCGTACCAACTAATTACGGCGCGTTAACCACGCTTGTCACGGTGTTCTTTTTTTGGGGCTTTATTGCCGCCGGCAACAGCATCTTCATTCCTTTTTGCAAACACTATTTTCATCTCGACCAATTTCAAAGCCAGTTGGTGGACTTTGCTTTTTATACGGCTTATTATTTTGGTGCGCTCGGGCTTTATTTATACGGTGCTTTTGGCGGGCTTGACCTTGTGGCAAAATGGGGCTATAAAAAAAGCATCGTGTATGGTTTGTTGTTTTCGGCACTCGGCGCCGTGGCCATGATTGTCGCCGTAAACGCCAATGCTTTTGCAGGAATGTTGGTGGGCCTTTTCATCGTGGCGCTTGGTTTTTCACTTCAACAAACCGCTGCGCAACCTTTTGCTATTTCGTTAGGCGATCTCGCAACTGGCACCGGCCGCGTAAACCTTGGCGGCGGCGTTAATTCATTTGGTACGATGATCGGACCTATCGTTGTTGCCTTTGCTTTGTTTGGAACTACTGCCGCCGTTTCCGATGAAAAGATTCAATCGCTTGGATTAAGCAAGGTGATCGTTCTTTATGTCTGCGTGGGCATCTTGTTTATTGCAGCAGCAGCGTTATTTTATTTTTCCAAAAAAGTACCGGCGGGCATTTCTACCGAAAAGCAGGAAAAAAGCAGCAAGGCGCTCACTGCTTTGCTCGTCATGACCGGTTTACTAATTATCATGTTCGCGCCGGTATTCAGCAGCTACAATTCAAAAGAAGCCAAACGCATTGAAGTTTTGGAGAAAGAAACAGGCGATGAGAATGCCAAAGCGGTCGTCTTCTTGCAAGGCACCGTTGCTCCTGCCGACAGCGCCTTTGCAAAAAGTTTTTTTATAGAGAAATCCGATGCCGTCATCAACAAACAATTGGATTCATTAAACCAAAGCAACCCGGCAAACATTGCCGCGGTAAAAACAATCAAAAGCGGCAACGATGCAAGAGCTGCTGAAATCGCAACGCTGAAACATCCGCTTGAACAAAAAAGAATGTATTGGCTTTTTGGTGCGTTGGCCGTGGTGGTGATTACGCTTTTGTTTTCCAACGCAAGAGCGCAACGCAATCCTTCGGGCTGGGGCGCCATGCAATACCCCCAACTTGTTTTGGGCATGATTGGCATCCTCGTTTATGTAGGCGTTGAAGTAACGATAGTCTCCAACATCAGCGAACTGCTGAAACAACCAGCCTTTGGTTCCATTCCTTCTTCGCAGGCTGCGCCGTACATTTCGTTGTATTGGGGCAGCTTGATGATTGGCCGTTGGGCCGGTTCGGTTTCGGTATTTAATCTAAAGCCGTCAACGAGACAATTGATGACCATTCTTGTTCCCATCATTGCCTTTGGAATTGTGGTAGCAGTTAACGCCATTTCGCAATATGATGTGCGTCCGCTGTATTTATACATCGTTTGCGTGCTGGTGCAAATTGCCGCTTTCTACATCAGCAAAGACAAGCCCGCACGAACGCTGCTCATCTTTGCAAGCCTTGGCATGTTGGCGATGTTGATTGGCTTGTTTAGCACTGGAAACTTTGCCATCTATGCTTTCCTGAGCGGCGGCCTTTTCTGCTCTATCATGTGGCCGGCAATTTTTACTCTTTCTGTTACGGGTTTGGGAAAATACACAACGCAGGGTTCTGCTTTTTTAATCATGATGATTCTCGGAGGCGGTATCATTCCACCCATACAAGGAAAGCTTGCCGACTTTTTGCAAAGCCGCTCGACAGAAGTAGGAACCGGTATTCACCAAAGCTATTGGGTGCCTGTTGTTTGTTTTGCCTACCTTGCCTTCTTTGCTTTTGCCGTGAAAGGGATTTTGAAAAGACAGGGAATTAATTACGAAGAAATAGACGAAACAATTTCTCCGCTTTCAACCGAACCCGAAGCGGCCATTGAAATCACGAAAAATTAGTCTGAAGAAATGATTGACCTCTCAAACGAGTTTGCCGTTGGCATTGACATTGGCGGCACCAACACTAAGTACGGTCTCGTAAACCACCGCGGCGAGATCATGGAAAAAGGCGAGTTGCGAACAGACGCACACCCCCAAATAGAAAGTTTTATTGACGCCTTGTACGAAGCCCTTGAACCCATCATTAAACGCCACGAAGACAATGGAAAAGTAAAAGGCATCGGTATTGGCGCACCCAACGGAAATTTTTACACAGGCACTATTGATTACGCTCCTAACCTACTTTGGAGAGGAATCATTCCGCTTGCCAAACTGGTCACGGAAAAATTTAATCTGCCCGCAGCACTTACCAACGATGCCAACGCGGCCGCTGTTGGCGAAATGAATTACGGCGCAGCCCGCGGCATGAGAGATTTTATCATGATTACGCTGGGAACAGGCGTTGGCAGCGGCATTGTGGCCAACGGTCTATTGATTTACGGGCATGACGGCTTTGCCGGAGAGTTAGGCCATACCATTATCCGGCATGGCGGGCGAAAACATTGGTCAACCGATTTGGACGGTTCTCTGGAAGCTTACTGCTCTGCAACGGGCATTGTGCTTACTGCAAAAGAGCTTTTAGAACAAAGTAAAGAAGACAGCACATTGCGTGAGTTAAACCCCGACGACATCACCTCAAAAGAGATTTACGAATGCGCTGTGAACGGCGATAAAATTGCGCAGGAAGTGTATCGTTTTACCGGACAAATTCTGGGCGAAGCCCTGGCGAACTTTGTGATGTTTTCTTCTCCTGAAGCCATTGTGCTTTTTGGCGGCGTCATTAAAGCCGGCGATTTGATTATGGCGCCCACGCGTGAGCACATGGAAAAAAACCTGCTGCCCATTTTTCAGGATAAAGTAAAGCTGGTGTTTAGCGAACTGAAAGAGGCCGACGCAGCGATACTGGGCGCAAGTGCGCTGGTGTGGGATATACGGGAATGAGAGAAGATGAGTAATCAGTTATGAATGATAAAAATGCGAGGCAAAGACGCCTCGCATTTTATTTTATTGGCGATGCGCCTTGTTTATTTTCTTCAACAGATGGAATAGCGGATGGTCGAAGGTTCTTTACCGGATCACTGTCACTGTGCCTTTCAAAAGCACGGGTTGCCCAAGATAATTTACGGCGCTTATCAACCAAACAAAAGTTCCCGATGCGTCGTTTCCGTCCCAGCCTTTGCCGGCGTCATTTGTATGAAACATCATTTGTCCCCAACGGTTAAACACCGCAAACAGCTTCAACTCTTTGATACCTACATAAACCGGAAGCAACACGTCGTTTCGGCCGTCGCCGTTAGGTGTAAAAGCAGTGGGCACGTAAACCGTTGGCCCCGTAAAAACCTTCACAAGCAAGGTATCGCTAGCTGTGCAGCCTTCCGGCGTTGTTGCGGTAACGGTATAAGTTTGATTGTTGTTTAAGGTAACAAAAGGATTAGCAACAGACGGGTTTGAAAGACCCGTGAAGGGTTGCCACGAAACGCTTCCATTGGTTTGCACGTTCAACTGCGAAGCAACGTTTTGCAGCACCGTTGTATCGTTTGCCTTAAGAAAAGCCTTTGCAATTTTTATCGTTTTCCCCACCGTGTCGGACGTGCATCCGTTGTCCGCAACTGCCCATAAACGAACGTTGTAAAGACCTTGTTGATCGAAAACGGTTTGCACCTTTTGGCCCGTTAAAAAACTGTTGCTCCCAATTTGCCAACGCCATTTGCCAATCGTTGTTACATTGTCCAATTGCAGGCCGTTGAAAGAAAGCAATTCGTTTGCGCAACCGTCGTGTACATCCGCATCTATTAAAGGCGCGGGCTTGATAAAAAAATCAGTAGTAGAAACAACCGGCTGACCGCAACCGTAATTTGAACTGGCTACAACTTGTAGCTGATGACTGCCAGTAGATAAATTGCTTAAGGAAGGAGCCGGATTTCCCGTCGTTGCAGTGCCATCAAGTTGCCATTGATAATTGACTGTGGCTTGGGGTGTATACAACAACCTTGGCTCATACTCGAAACACGTATCGAATACTTTTATCGGTGTAGCAGAAGGATTGGCGGCAATGGTGATTGTTTTTGTTGAATCATTTTCACAACCGTCTTTTCCCGTGATTTTTAAGTTAACCACATAACTGCCGGGTGAAGAATAAAGATGCGGCGGCGGTGCTGCAAGCGTACTCGTTATGCCATCGCCAAAACTCCAGTTATAACCAACAATAGGCGCAAAAGAAATAGAAGCGTCAGTGAAAACAACCGGGATGCCTTCGCAACCGGTATTGTTTGGAAAATTGGTAACAAATAGCGGATCGAGCGCCGTACAAAATTGTTGAAGATTGATGGCGCCGCCCGTTGCGCCGGCAAAGCCCCAGTAAATATTTGGATCATTATTGAAGATGGCCGTTACTAAATCAATTTGTGTTTGCAAGCGCAGTACGCCGTCAAAAAATGTGCGCAGCCATTTTGTATTTGCGTCCCAGGTAATGCGCATGGTGTGCCACTGGCAATCTTCTACGTTGTCGCTTGTTGACGATATTGGAACGGGGCCAGCAAGATCGTTTCCGTGTGCAACGATGCCGTTTGCTTGTATGCTGATGTGATCGAAGGCAGGATCGTTGAGATTAGGGTTTTGCCAGGTATCCAGCGTAATGCCTATGGAAGGTGATACGCCGGCAAAGCCCATGCCTTCGCCAGAAGAACCCACGCTTGTGCTGATGGGTTGCAGCATAAACACAATACCGTCGGCGCCGTTTGCGTCGTTGCAGCCCAGGAAAACTTTGAACCAAAAATCAAAGGAATTGTTCAGGCTTATTTTGTTGCCGTTCCAAACGCTCCCGCTTTGAAAGGTGGTAGCTTGTGTTAACGTGTAACAGTTGCAGGAATTTTTTTGTGCCGAACCATTCAGAATGTATTGCGAAAAAAGCGTTTGCCTGCAGCAAAGGAAAAAGAGGAGTAGCGGAAATTGTTTAACAAAGCGCTTCACTCCCTAAAAATAAGGAATGGCCTTAACTGTTTTGAAGTGCCTTTGCTTTTTCCCACTCGCTCCGCCCGTAACCGGCAATCACGTGGCGTTCGCTGTGGTATGACGAGCGAACAAGCGGACCGCTTTCTACGTAATCCAATCCCAATTCGTAACCGAGCCCTTTGTACTCGGCAAATTCACTCGGGTGAACAAAACGCTGTACGGGCAAATGTTTTTTCGTGGGTTGAAGATATTGGCCAATGGTCACCACATCGCATCCGGCGGCAGCCAAATCTTTCAGGGTTTGCACCACTTCTTCTTTGGCTTCGCCGAGGCCGAGCATGATGCCGCTTTTTGTGCGCATACCGCCTTTCTTAAGCGCAGTAATGACCTCCATGCTGCGCCAGTATTTGGCTTGAATGCGTACTTGCTTTGTCAAACGCTCAACGGTTTCAATATTGTGCGAAACCACTTCCGGCGCGGCTTCTATGACGCGTTGAATATTTTCTTTCTCCCCTTTAAAATCGGGAATCAACGTTTCGAGTGTTGTATCCGGGTTTAATGCTTTTACGGCTTTGATCGTATTGTGCCAGATAATAGAGCCGCCGTCTTTCAACTCGTCGCGGTCAACTGATGTTAACACGGCATGCTTGACTTGCATTAAATGAATGGCTTCGGCAACGCGTTGCGGCTCGTCCCAATCCACGGGGTCAGGCCGGCCGGTAGCCACAGCGCAAAATCCGCAACTGCGGGTGCAAACGTTTCCAAGAATCATAAAAGTGGCCGTGCCTTCGCCCCAGCATTCGCCCATGTTGGGGCAGTTGCCGCTTTCGCAAATGGTGTGCAATTTGTGCGTGTCTACCAAGCTGCGAACGTGCTTGTAGCTTTCGCCGATGGGCAATTTCACGCGAAGCCAGTCGGGCTTTGTTCTTTTAGTTCCTTCTGCAGATGCTATTGGGAGTTCAATCATTGATTCAAATTTTCACTTCTGTATTGCTCAGTAAACTTACCGAACGTACAAGAGTGCGACGCAACAGACGCTTCATAGTAATCGTGTTGCAGGGTTCATAATCCTGCAAATTTAATCAGGGAAAGCCAACTATTTTGTACCGGCAAAATCGCGACAATTCTTTTTAAATCCTTGTGATCCGCGGTTCTATTTTCGGTGGCCGAATACGTAGGCAATGTGCCCCTGGAAAAAAAGTTGCTTTGGTTCGCTGTAAACCATTTGCGGAATTTTGGAGAAGTAATAATCGAGGCTCACGCCGATTTCAAGAGCGTTGATGGATTCGTTGAACCGGCCAAAATCGAAGCGGAGCGCCGTTTTCAGGTAAACACCCGGCCGGATTTTTAATTCGCTCCAGCCTTTGGTAAAGCCTGAGCCGCCGGCAATTTCAGAAGGTGTAAGAAAAGCAACGCTGTCGGGTGAATCATATTTGATGTCGAGACCAGTTGAACGGCTTTTCACATAATAGGGCTTCAACAGTCCTACCGAAAGCCCGCCCTGCGCAATGCCCAGCACGGCCACACCGTTTTTGTTTCCCTTTTGGCCCAGCACGTATTGCTGTCCAAAACCCAATTTGGCCTGGTAGAAATTGTTGGTTTTGCCGTACACGAAAGAGTTGGAAAAAAACCCATCACCCGCCGACTTTTCTTCCTTGTTGTGTTTGATTTCGGTGATTTCGAACACGTACAAGTTGGTGAACCGTGGCGATCTTGCGCGGCCGATTTCAACAAAAGCACCGTAGCCGTTGGTGCGCAATTGAATGCCGCCGGCCGTTTGTTTTGAAAAAATAAGTACGCCTTCTTCTTCTTGCTTGGCCAATGCGGCATTGCGTCGTTTTTGTTCCTGCTTTTTATCTTTTTTTATCACCTTTTTTGCGGCGGTAGAATCTTGTGCGAAGGAGTGAAATCCAATGAAAGCGGCCAGTGTAAACAGAATAAAATTTTTCACGCGATAGAGATATATTGTTCAAACGTAAATTTAGGCAAAAAAGTATGACGTCAACGGTAGTTTATGATGGTGACTTGCGGACAACGTGCACGCATTTGCGCTCTGGGAATGCTTTTGAAACCGATGCACCTATTGACAACAACGGGAAAGGCGAACGCTTTTCTCCTACTGATCTGATGGCAACTTCACTTGCCACTTGCATGATTACTGTGATGGGCATTAAGGCCCGCACGATGGGCTTTGATTTGAACGGTGTAAAAATTGAAGTAGAAAAAATTATGAAGGCCGATCCTCGTCGCGTGGGCGGCATCAATCTTTTTTTTCACATTCCGGAGAATCTTAAAACTCTTGATGATAAATCAAAACAGATTTTAAAACATACCGGCAATACCTGCCCGGTGCAGCAGAGCATTCATCCTGACATTGAAGTGAAGGTGGATTGGGAGGCGTGGCGTTAGGAACAAATAATGAAGAATTAAAAATTAGTCTTAACATACCAATTCATTGATCGCTCTTGTCGCTTGTACTCCAGTCAATATCACTTTTTCAATTTAAGAATTACGAGCACCAAAGCTTTCGTTTTACCGAACGTGTTGTAGGCGTTTGCGGCCGAAACGGCCTGGGCAAAACAAACCTCTTGGACGCCGTTCATTATCTCTGTTTCACTAAGAGTTACTTCAGCCGCACCGATGCGGTGAATGTGCACCAGGGCAGCCAAGGCTTTCGGTTGGAAGGACATTTTTTGTTGCAAGGCAGAGAAGAGAAAGCCGTTTGCATTTTGCGGGAAACAGGCCGCAAGGAATTTTTGTTGAACGACGAAGCCTACACCAAATTTTCCAAACACATTGGCCGCTATCCTTGCGTAGTGATAGCACCCGACGACGTAGAACTTATCATCGGTGGAAGCGAAGAGCGGCGCAAATTTGTGGACACACTGCTGGCACAACTGGATCCTGTTTATTTGCAGGCACTGATTAATTACACCCGCATTTTGCAGCAGCGCAATTCTTTTCTTCGTTCCTTGAGCGATGGTTTTGCACGGGACTTTTCGGTGCTTGACGTTCTGGACGAACAGTTGTCGAAAGAAGGAAAGATCGTGTTTGAAAAACGCGATGCCTTTTTAAAAGGTTTTCTGCCTATTGCCCAGAGGAAGTACGAAGAAATCAGTCAGCGGGAAGAGGCTGTCAACCTCGTTTATGATTCCGAATTGCATACGGTAACGATGCAGGAATTGCTAAAACTAACACGGCAAAAAGACTTGGTGTTGCAGCGTACGAGCGGTGGCGTGCATCGCGATGACCTCCTGTTTCAGCTGGGCGGACAAACCTTTAAAAGCATTGCTTCGCAGGGCCAGCGCAAAAGCCTTTTGTTTGCGCTGAAGCTGGCTGAAATGGAAATACTGAAAAAAGAAAAAGGCTTCTCTCCTCTATTGCTTTTGGACGACGTGTTTGAAAAGCTCGACGAAGACCGCATCACCAATTTGCTCGCACAGGTTTGCAGCGATGAAGACTTGCAGGTTTTTATCACCGATACCAATTGCGGCCGTTTGTCCCAAATGCTGGAAAAAATTAGCCAGCCCTTGCAGTTGATAAAACTCTGAGGCCGTCTTGATTCAAAAGCAAATCCTTACTCCTTGCTTATTGCCGCTTGATCATTGGCTTTACAACCGCGAATAGCTCGTAGGCCGCAAAAAAATACTGGTGTTTTTTGAAACGTTGTGCTGATATTCCGGCGCGGAGGACATTGCTTTCCAGGCCGGGTCGCCGCCAAAGGTTTTCCAATGTTCGTCGCGGGAAGCTTTGTTATCGAAAGAAGTTACGTACATGAGGTTGGGCATCTGGCTGCCCGCAATTACCTGCCCGTAAAAAACCGCGTTGAAACCCAAACGCTGAAACAAGTCTATCTCGCCGGAATTAAACATCTTCACCTTGTTTCGGTGCAGGGCTTCGGTGGCCGATTCATAGCTTCTCAATTCATAAACCTTTTCATTAAAATTGCTTTTTGTTCGCGACGGCTTCACCCGCGGCGCACCTTCAAAAGCCTGAAGCAAAATGGTTTCGAAACGGGAATAGGGCGGTGCGTTGTAAACTGCATTTGTATAAGCACGAGCCGTCACTGAATCAGTCAATGATTGGTCAACAGTACCGTTCAATTTTTCCAACTGCGACAGTGACGACAAGGAGATTATGACGTAAAAACGTTTGTCTTTCGCCGTGTCGTTGTCAATGGCTTTAAAGGCGCCGATTTTTGTAAAGCCGGCTTTTTCCAACGCTGGAAACAACGATGACTGCACGTAACGGTCAATGGTAGCTAGTTGGTCTGAGTCCGTTGTGTGATAAACTCTGATCTCGATATACTCCCGCGAAGTTTTGGAAACTGTCTTTTGCGCAAACACAGAACTATCTGGTAAAAGCAGCAGGAAAAACAGGAAAAGCGCAAGGCGAAAAAAAGTGTTTCGGAGTGTCAAGGAGGAAATTTTCATAAACTGATGTTGTCTTTAGAAATAAATATAACCGAAGCGAAAAGACTTGCACAATTGAATAAATGTCTTTCGCGAAGCCCGGCAAATCTATTAAACAGACTCGCAGCTTCGGAATAAATTTCAGGATTGCCATAACTACCTTCATTCAATGAAAACGCAGAAGGAAAAAATGATTGCCGGTGAGCTTTACGATCCGCTTGATGCGATGTTGGTAGCCGACCGCTTGCAAACAAGATTGTTGCTAAAAGAATTAAATGATTCGGGAGAAGACGAAACAGAAAAGAGAAAGAATATTTTGGCAAAACTCATACTCAATGCCGCCGAAGGCTTGTGGCTTCAGCCGCCGTTTTATTGCGATTACGGCTACAACCTGCACATCGGCGAAAAAGTTTTCTTCAACTTTAATTGTGTAGTGCTTGATGTAAGTACGGTAACTATTGGCAGCCGCACGATGTTTGGGCCAAACGTCCAGCTTTATACAGCCACGCATCCAATCAATCACGTAGAAAGAGCATCGGGACTTGAATACGCAAAACCGATTGTGATCGGCGACGACGTTTGGGTAGGCGGCAGCGTTGTGGTTTGTCCGGGAGTTCACATCGGCCACCGCAGCGTGATTGGTGCTGGAAGCGTGGTAACAAAAGACATTCCCGCCGATGTTTTCGCCGCAGGAAATCCGTGCATGGTGATACGGGAGTTGTGATATTAGGATATTGAGCTATTGCTATACAGGCATGTACCCAGTATCCTAATATCCCAATATCACAATATCTTCCTCTGCCTTTTTGTATCTTGTATGAAAACTTTTTTATGTACATCGTCGTCCACCACGACATTGCCGACACCGAAGACTTTTGGGCTTCGGCACAACGCAACCTTCCGCGGCTTCCCGAAGGCGGCGTCAAGCGCATTGTCAATCTTTTTCCCAACCAAAGCATGGACAAATGCACTTGTGTTTGGGAAGCCGACTCCATTGAAAACCTGGACAAATACCTGCGGGAGAAAGTCGGCAGTGCAAGCCGCGAATCTTACTATCAAATTAACGAAGCCACAGCCGTTGGTCTTTTCGGCTAAAATAAAACAAAAGGTTTGTCTTTTCCCGGTACGTCAACAATCGAAGGCAAAATCCCAAAGGTGTTGAACAGCATCGCCGGTGTCAATTCCGCCAAGTCGTACGCATCATACAAGATGCTACCTTCTTTCATAAACAGCAGCCGGTCGGCAAAAGAAATGGCTAAATTGATGTCGTGCAGAACGGCGATGACGGTGGTTCCTTTGTGGCAAAAGTCTTTGGCCACCCTCATTAATTGGTGTTGATATTTCACATCAAGGTGCGATACCGGCTCGTCCAAAAAAAGCAATCTTCCTTCCACTTCTTCCTCACTCCATATTTGCGAAAGCACTCGGCTCATTTGCACCTTTTGCGCTTCGCCGCCCGACAGCGTTGTGTAATCGCGTTGAAGCAGATGCGTTACGTCCATCAGCTTCACGGCTTCGTTGCAAACCGCGCTGTCTTTCGCCGAAGGCTTGGTGGCAAAATAAGGATAGCGGCCCATGAGCACAATCTCTTCAACGGTTATCGGAAAAGCCAAATGATAATGCTGCGAAAGCACGGCGCGGCGCATGGCCAAACTGTTTTTGGAATACCCGCGAAGATCGGTGCCGTCCAAATAAACCTCGCCGGAGGAAGGTTTGGATTCACCCGACAAGAGTTTCAACAAAGTTGATTTGCCCGCACCGTTTGCACCCATGATGACGTGAAAGCCTCCTGCCGCGAAGTCAACCGATGTTTCGTGCAACAGCGTTTTGCCGCCAACCTTAAAGCTTAGCCTTTTCGCGTTAAGCACCGTAACCTCCTTTTGGTTGAATGAGGTTAAAGCGTTTTAATAAAACGATGAAAACCGGCGCGCCAACCAGCGAAGTAATGATGCCGATGGGCATTTCGGCCGGCGCCAGCAAGAGGCGTGAGGCCAAGTCGGCCAAGACTAAAAGTGTGGCTCCCAATATGGCTGATGCCGGTAACAAGCGCCGGTTGTCGCTGCCAATTAACAAGCGTACAAGATGCGGAACAATCAAACCCATAAAGGCAATCACGCCAACGAATGACGTTGCCACAGCCACCATTGCCGTATTTAAAATCATGATGCGGCGTTTTAGTTTCTCCGCGTCTATTCCCAAATAATTTGCTTCTTCTTCGCCCAGCAACAAAGCGTTCAAACCTTTTGCATCGCGAAGCGTAACAAAAAAGATGATCGCGGCAACGCCGCCAACAATTGCCACCTGCGTCCACGAGGCGCCGGAAAAAGTTCCGAGGTTCCAAAAGGTAATGCTGCGGGCCTGCGGGTCGCGGGCAATGTAGCTCATAAAGCCCGTGCCGCTCAAACAAACGGCGTTCACTGCAATGCCGATTAACAACAACGAAAGAATGGAAACGCGGCCCGCACTTTTTGCCAGCGAATACACCAAGAAAGTTGCCGCCAATGCACCCAAAAAAGCAACTACCGGCAGCAACAAAGGGCCTGCGTAGCTTTTTACTTCGGGACTCATTTTCGCCGCCAGCACAAAAACAAGCGAAGCGCCGAAAGCAGCGCCGGACGAAGTTCCTACAAGGCCGGGTTCCACAATTGGGTTGCGAAAAAGTCCTTGCATTAACACACCGCTTACTGCCAACACGGCGCCGGTAATGCCGCAGAGCAAAACACGCGGCAACCGCAGTTGAATGAAGACCGCTTCGTAAATATTTGCCGGCTCGTTGCCGCTAAAAAAATTCTTCAGCGAAAAAAACATATCCGTTGGCAAAACCGACACGGCGCCAAAGGCAATGCCGCAAAGCAGCACCACAACCATCAGCAAGAGAAGAACCGGAAAGAAAAGTCTATTTCGTCGCAGCACGGCTTATGGGATGAAGGTCCTGAATGAGTTTGATGACGTTGTCGCCGCTGCGCGGACCAAAATAAATAAGGTCGTGTTCTTCGAAGCGAACGATTCGTTTGTTTTTGCCCGCATTCGTCAGTGCCACGCCGGGAACGCTGGAAATAAATTTGTCCATGCTGCCCATTTTGTCGTAGCCGTAATCGGTAGCGATAATGACATCGGGGTTTGCAAGCGCCACGGCTTCGGGACTCATTTCTCTTACGCCTTGCGTGGGCATGCCGCCGGCAAGACGAATCATTTTATCACCCACGCCGTTCCGGCCGCTCATCACAAAATAATTGTTGTTGCGCAGTCCAAAGTGAATGATCATCACCTTCAGCGAGTCATGAATGTTTCTTGCTTTCAACGTATCGGCTGCACGTGCAAGACCTTCATCCAATTTTTTTACAAGCGAGTCAGCCTTCGCTTCTTCGCCAAAAAAATTGCCGAGATCTTTTAAAAGTAAGCGTGCACTATCAACGGTGTTGGCGCCGCCAAAAGCTTTTGTTTTCAAACCGGCTTTTTCAATTTGCGGCAGTACGTTGTCGGGGCCAATGTCATTGCTGTGAATCACCAGGTCGGGATTCATGGAGATAATGGCTTCGGGGCTTAAGGAACGATGATAGCCAACCGTCTTCAACAACTTTGCGCTATCGGGATACGTGCTACTTAAATCCACGGCAACAATATCTTGGCCTTTGCCCAAGGCAAAAACCATCTCTGTTAACTGTTTCGAGAGGCACACGATGCGCATGTCTTTGGTGCCGTCGGTTTCCCTGTTGCCAAAACGATCACAAGAGGCCAAGAGAAAAAGTGCCGGAACGAGAAAAACAAGTTTTTTCATGTTGATTTTTTAAACCGCAGAGAACAAGAGAAGCGGAGGTTTCGTAGTCATTCTTTGCGCTTCCCGTGTCCACTCTTTTCTCTGCGGTAAATAAATTAGAAAGTGTACTTCAAATTAACGCTGCCAAAATAAACGGCTTCTGTTGGCCCAACCATGTACGCATCCGGTATTTGGTTTACAAAAACCATGATCGGATACTTTGTTCCGGCTATGTTGTTCACGCCAAAATAAGCATCCAAATCAAAGTGACGGGAAAGCGAACGACGATAGCCCAACTTCGCATTCAATAAACTGTAGCTGGTTACGTGGTACGGCGCACCGTTCGCCAGTCCATCCGACGTTAACGGAAACGGATCGCGGTAGGTGTACGCAAGATTGCCGTAAAGCCCTGGCTTCGTGATAAAATCAAATCCAACGCTTGTTACCCATTTCGATACGCCAGCCACTTGTTTTCCGTTGTAATTGATGATGGAATCTTTGTTCACAACACCGGTTACGGAAAAAGGAAAATCGTCGTATTTGAAATCGGAATACGTGACGTTTGCAAAAGGCATAATGGCGCTAAAAAACCCGGTGGATGATTGATAAACCGTTGACTTCACGAAAGCCTCAACGCCTTTGTGCGTTTGCTTTCCGCCGTTGAAAACATAGCTGTAAAGCGTGGCGGTACCGGCAGCGTTCACCACGTTTTTGTTCGTGAACTTATCGCTGAAAATTGCCTCAAACAAAGCCAACTGATAATTGAGTTTTCCTTTGAGCAGCGAACCCTTTGTGCCGATTTCAAACTGGTCGCCGGTTTCTGGTTTCAGGTGACGGTTTACGACGCCGGTTTCCGAAGAAGCCGCTGACACATAAGGAACATAAAACAATGCACTCACCGGCGCTTTGTACGCACGGTTGTACGATGCGTAAACAGAAAGTTCTTTGCTGAACACTTTGTTTACGGCAACGTGCGGCGAAAGTCCCGGGTAATACGTCGTGTCGTAGTGCGTTGGTTTGTTCGGCGTGCTTGCGCTGTAAATGCGGTCGTCAAGTGCAACCTTCATGTTGCTCCAACCCAAGCCCGCAGTAATTGAAAAATCACTGGGCAAAGCAAGCGTCCATTCCGTAAACACAGAGCTTGTGGCAGACACGCTGTAAACATTTGAGGTTGTTCCGTTGGCACCCGTTGCTGTACTTCCGATGATGAAATAAGGATCGCCATAATGCCAAACGTGTGCTGACCCAAGCGGATCAATCATGCCGTAGCCAATGGTTTGCGCATTCTGGCGCTGTGTTTCGGCACCGGTTGTGCCGCTTAACGTTGCGCCGTTGCCAACGGCAAACTTTGTATCAAAAGTTGAACGAAGCCCAATGTTGAACGCTGATTTATCCGTCCAGCCGCCTGCCGAGGAAGCGTTGCTGGTGAAGCTGGTTCCAAAGATGGACGTTGTGTTGGAAATGTTGTTGTTGAATTGATAGGTGTGTCCCACACCGGCGCGGAACGTATAAACGTTGCTGTGTCCATTGCGCTTTATGTATTCGGGATTTCCGGTGAAATCATTGTTGTCCCACTGCTGAATGGTTAACTCGCCGCTGCGTTGGTCATCACTGTTGCTGTACTCAAAATACGTGCTGATGATTTGTTTTTCGTTGGGCGTAAATTCGGCTACCGCATTTACAAAACTCTTTTGCGAGTTGTTGTGAATGGTATAGCCTTCGGTTTTTTGATTGCCGTAATTCAAGAGCAAGGAAGAACGTTCGCCGGCTGTGGCAAACTGCGTGGTATAGCGTTGCAGGTTGTAATTTCCTACCAATGCTTCCTGGCTGATGTAGGTCTTTCCTTTTTCCGGCCGGATGGTGTGCAAATTTACAACGCCGGCAATGGCCAGCCCGTACAAAGTCCCCGACGGACCTTTCACTACCTCCACGTTTCCGATGGATCCAAAATCAATATCATCCAACGTTGTAATGCCTTCCGCATCGGTTACCGGAATGCCGTTGAGGTAAACTTTGTAGCCTTGTCCGTCAAAGTTGGAGCTGATGCCCCGCGTACCTCTTGAACCGTTTCCGTAGCCGCGAATGTTGAACTGTTGTCCGCCCGAAACGCTGCGCCGGCTCATGGTTACGCCGGGAACGTTCTGAATGATGGCGTCGTCCAGAAACAAGCCGGTGCTGCGTTTTAATTCGACCGGACTAAGCTTGGTAATGGAATTGGGCTGATAAAGAAGCGCTTTGTTTTGATTGGATGTGGCGGTAATCTCCACGCGGTCGAGTGTTTGCGTAGTTGGCTGCAAAGAAATAAAGAGTTCTTCTCCGCAATCGCTGATTGTTTTTTGTGCGGCTGTATAGCCCACATAGCTAACCGAAAACGATTGCGCTTTTCCGCATTCAAGTGTGAAAGATCCGTTGTTGTCGGTGACTATTTTTTTTCCTGCGTAAACAACGGTGGCGCCTGAAAGTGGTGTGTTGGTGGCCGCATCGGTTACACGGCCTTTGATGTTTTGTGCCTTTGCAAAAAGGCAGGTTGCCGCAAATGCAGCAACGCATAAAACTCGTTTCATCTTGCGATTTGTTTGCTGATAAAATGGTGATACGGTTTTGTCGTAAAAAGGGATCAGCAAACCCTGGGTGGCGGGGTCAGTACCTGTACAGGCGCAGCGAGAAGTGAAAAAGAATAAGGAGAAAAGGGTGTCAGCTTTTTTTCAAGCGGCATTTCGCTTTTTAGAAGAGCAACCGGAAGAAAAGGTGCTTTCAATAATTTAAACAGCCATTGCGAAGGGCTTTTTTCAGAGGAAGAATTCTGCGTTTTGAAATACTGATCCACAAGCACCGTTTCTTTCGTATCGGCCAAGCACCAGCAAACCGTTTTGCCGTCTTTCTTCTCTACCTCCACCACATCATACATGATATTTTGATAGCGAAATTCGGTTTTGCTTTCCCACTCAAGCGAAGCCAGGCCGGATGCGGTGAAAACAAACTTGGTAAGATCTGTTTTTCTCGCGTTCAATAATTCTTTTTTGACGGCTGATTTTATTTCGGCAAGACGAAACTGGTAAAGCAAATGATAGCCTCCGACAAGGAAAAGCAAGCAGCATAGCGCTATTATGGTCAGAAACTTTCTCACGCAGTGATGCTAAGTTAAGTTCTTCAAACCGTTTGTGATTGCCGTTGAAAGAAAAACTTTTTAACGTCCTTGCTCTTTTTTCTGCAGTTCCGAAAGTTTCGGCCGCAGCCTTGCCCTTGATTTGTTGAAGATGTTTCGTCCTTTGTCAACACCCTTGCGTTTTTCTTTCTGTTCTTCAAGCGGAAGGTGAATAAAATCAAAACATTCGGGGCTACATGTTCCCTCCCACTTTGTTTTGCATTCTTCGCACTGAATAAAGAGCAGGTGACAGCCTTCGTTGGCACAGTTCACGTGTGTATCAGCGGGCTTTCCGCATTGATGGCATTTGGAAATAACCTCTTCTGTTACCCGTTCGCCAAGACGGTTGTCGAAAACAAAATTCTTTCCGCGAAACTTCAGCGGCAGGCCGTTTTCTTTTGCCTGGTTCACGTAGTTGATGATGCCGCCTTCGAGATGAAAAACATTTTTGAATCCCTGGTGCAACATGTAAGCGCTGGCTTTTTCGCAGCGAATGCCGCCGGTGCAATACATGATGATGTTCTTTTCTTTTGCCTCCTTTAGCATGTCAGCGGCCATCGGCAATTGCTCGCGAAACGTATCGGACGGAACTTCTATGGCGCTTTCAAAATGGCCTACTTCGTATTCATAATGATTGCGCATGTCCACCACAATCGTTTCCGGATCTTCAGCCAGACGGTTGAAGGCTTCTGCGTTTACATATTTGCCGCGGTTCTCCATGTCGAAACCCGGATATTCAATGCCATCGGCTACAATCTTCTCCCGCACTTTTATTTTCAATACCCAAAACGATTTGCCGTCATCGTCAACGGCAATGTTCAGACGAATTCCGTTCAACGGTTGAATGGAATACAAATACGTTTTGAAAGCTTCGAAATTTGACGCCGGTACGCTGATTTGTGCGTTGATACCTTCATGCGCCACGTAAATTCGACCGAACACACTCAACTTGTCAAGGTGCAAAAACAATTCATCCCGAAAAGCTTTCGGATCGGCAAGGGGAAAATAATAATAGAAGGAAATGGTTGTACGCGGTTCGGTTTCCGCCAACAAGCGTTGCTTCAGTTCCTTTTGGGAAATGCGGTTGTGTAATACTGCCATAAATAAATTTTTGGCTCACTTGCAGGGTGAGAAAAATTTTTGAACGGCGCAAAGATAGCCTTCACATTCTCTCGGAAATGTGAAAGAAAGACTGATTTTACTCTGCTTAAATAACACCGGCAAGAATGAGAACAAGGGCAATGATGGCAAGAACCAGCGCGGCCACCGGGGCAAGCACAATCAGCGCAATCAGCGCAATACCCAGTAAAATGTAGATCAGTGTTCTATCGGAAACGGATGCTCTTGGACTAAAAAGCGATTTTGCTTTTAGCTTAAGCGTGGTAAGAAAAAATTGGCGTTTTAGTTTGCGAACGCTTTTCTTACTCATTTGCGCACCGTAAACCGAAAGAATGACCATGCTAAATAAAGCATCGCCTATATCGTTGGAAGGAATGTTTGGCGTAACGGGAACCGGTTTCTCTACATGTTGGATGGTTGTGCTGAATGCCATAATTTATTCTTTTGGTTTGGGGGTAATAAGGTCGGGGCAAAAATAAGGAATGTAAAATTTAAAAACTAAAATGGGAAGGGGCGCATAGTTGAAGCGATTTACACTCTGCATTCTATATTTATGTTTCACATTTTCCTGCTGATGCTTCCACCCAATGCACCGCCCAAGCCAATGCGCACACCAAAGTTGTGTCCGGATTGCGCTTGCGTGGCGGTCACAAAATCCACGCGGAATATTTTGAAAATGTTCTCCAGACCCGCAAAAGCTTCCACGTAATAATTGTCCCGGTTTACGTAAAACGTGTTTGTGCCGGCAACAAGGTTCCATTTCAATTTGTTCAGCAGCGGAATTTTGTTGGTGAGCAATCCGTTGAAATGATGTTCGGCGTGAAGCAGCCCGTAAAGGCCTTCTGTGTTGCTGTAACGGTAATACGGCGCCAACTGAAAACTGTTCACATAGTTCCAGTTTGAAAACATTTGGTTGCCGTTGAATTGCGTGAAGTCGGGAATGTCAACGTGCTTGTCGTTTATAAATCCGCCAATGCTCACACGGTATTTGAACGTACCCAAGAGTTTTAGGTTTGTTTCATCATAAATAGAAAACTTCCACTTGTCAAAATCGGCCGTGCTGTTGAAGATTGTTGGAATGCCTTTCGCATACTGCAATTCGAAGGTTGGATACTTTGAACCGATGGGCACTTTTGATCGCGGAAACTGAATGTATTGCTGTCCTGGTTGAAAAGAAACGGTAGCCGATGTTACAAATGCAGCGTGCCGCTCAAAGGGAACGTTGGCGAGTTCGTAAGGATGATTTGGCAAGAGTGTCTCTCCTTTCTTGAAAAAAGAAAAATTGGTTGAGTTTTCTACCGGTATGCGGTCTTCGTAATTGACAGTGAGATTCAACCGCAGACCGTTTTCAAGACGGTTGTTGTATTCCACTTTTCCAAACCAGGCCTCGTAAAGTTTGAGATAGTTTCTTTTATAAAATAACGTGTACAACGCGTTGGCAAAAGGATCTACGGGATTGTCGCGGTTAAATTGCAGCAAACGTTTTCCGCCGCTGAATTGCAGGTAACGGTTGCGGAACGGTTCCTCGCGGTTTCGGATGGTGAATGCGGCAAAAGAATTCAGGTGATGATTGCTGAAACCGTACCGCGTATTCCAATTCAATTCGTATTCTTTTTTCTTCTTGTGCGGTTGAATGCTCAATGTTTGATTCGCGATGAGCGCAAAACCTTCCACACTGTTGTAACGGATTCCCATTGGTAAAAAAGGATCAAAGCGATAGATGGAAACAGCGGAAGGCGAATAAAAATATTTGATAACGCCGCCTTTTACAAACTCGCGAAGCTGAACAGGCTTTTGCGCCCTGCGCAACGAATCCATGTAGCGCCTTGAGTGCAATGAATCGCGGTCGGCACGACGAAGGCTGTCTTTAAAAATAAAATTCCGCCGTTCGTCCTGCTCCAGCGGCACGGGTCGCAAGTTGCTCCAATAACTGCTGTCGTGTCGGTTGTAAGCCGTGTCGTACTTCATTAAAATGCGGTTGAAGAAACCTTTCTTGAAACCGGGATTGAGGTTGTAATTGGAATACACGTTCAGAAAATCGCCGGAGATGCCGAAGCCGAAAAACTTTGCCGACAACGACACAAGCTGGTTGGCCGTTTTGTAAACATTCTTTTCAACTTCGGTATACAATTGCGTAACGCGAAGCGTATCCAGTAAATCCAAACCCTGGCTTTTGTTCGTCGCTAGGTTCAGGCTGTGAATGCGCCATTCTTCGTCAACTATTTGGAGGTAGCCTTCAAACAGCGGTTCGTTCTTTCTGCGCGGTGTTACCTGAATGCGGTCAATCATTTTTCTGCCTTCAAAAAACGAACCTTCAAACCTGAATTTGTAATAATGAAAAGCGGCATCAGCCAATGGCGATACAAAGCCTCTCGGATTAACGTTGCCACTAAAAAGCTGCACGTTGCCGTTGTAAAAATTAACGAAGAAAGGAAAGCTGAAACCAAAGCCGCCACCGCCGCTTACCCGCGATGAGGCAACTTCATACTTTATTTTATCGGGACGCTTGTAGGCGACTTTTGTCAACGATTCGGAAAGAAACAAAATGCCCTTGCCGGTTGAATCAACGCCTTCTTTTTTCAACTCGCTTTTGTCAATTTTCTGCCCAAAAAATTTATCGGGCATTTCGTTGGAGCGAATCAAACCTTTGATGTAAACGTCCACCGTCAGCGAGTCGGTTTGCTTGTTGTAAAAATCGCGTTTGGCAATGGTCTTGCGCATGATTTCGAGTGCCGGGTCTTCGCCCCTTTTAATTACCACTTCTTCCATTTTCAACTCTTGTTCAGGCAAACGAAAATCAATCGCAAGATTTGCACCGCTCACGCGAATATTTTTTTCTTCTGTTTTATAACCTATGTGCCGGCATTGAAGAACGTAGGTCCCTTCATCAAGTGATAACGAATATTTTCCGGCACTGTTAGCGATAGCGCCTTTGGCCGTGCCTTTCACCGAAATGGATGCGAAGGGAAGTGGTGTGCCTTTTTCATCGGCAACGGTTCCGGTGATTGTGGCGGCAAAAGTTTGCAAGGCGAAGAAAAGCAGGTGAAGCAACAAGGCTTGTTTCATACGCAGTGGCATGAAACGAATGTAAAGGGATTGGTCTTATGAAAGCGTTAAGAAGGAGTACGGATTAAAGAGAACTGATATGGTGAGGCCGTGAAAACGAATAAGCAATTAGTTTTGGTTTGAAAGATTTTCTCTGCTCGAACAGGCTTACATTTTTACAAACTCAACGCGGCGGTTGTTTGCTTTGCCTTCAAAGGTGTTGTTATCGCTAATGGGTTTTGTATCCCCAAGGCCTTTTGTGAAAAGGAGCGAACCGTCAACGCCCATCGCCATAAGTTGCGCTTTTACGGCCTCGGCTCTTTGTTGCGAAAGTGTGAGATTGTGAGCTGCCGTGCCGCTATTATCAGTGTGTCCTTCGATGCTGAATTTTAAATCGGGATTGTCTTTCAACACGCCAACAATCATGTTTAATGTGCCCATGCTTTCGGGCTTGATGCTGGCTTTGTCAACGTCGAAGTTGATGCCGTGTGTGATGATTTTACTCTCGATAAATTTTTTGCCAATCATGTTCATGTCGCCACCCGATGCAACGCGAATGTTTTTAAAAATGAGCGGCTTTTCTTCGTCGCCGATGCCACCAAACGAAACGTGAAAAAAATCACTTTTTGTATCCGGCACAACCAACACACGGTTTTGGTCAACGTAAAGTTTTAACTGGTGGTTTTTAACAGCAATGGCAATGTGGTGCCATTTGTTGATGAATTTTTCCCCGCGAAAATCTTCGGAAAAAGTTTTGGAAAAACTGACCGGACCATCAAAGCTTGCTTCGCTTGCGGATATTTTTACATCCGCTGTAGATTCGCAATTACAGGCTGGATCAATGCGGCCCAGAAAAGCAATGAGGCCGTAGGCATCGTTTCGGTTGTAATAATCAAATTCAACCGTAAAGGGTTCGGACAGGTATTTTTCAGTTTTCATGCGCGGCTTTACACGAGCATAATTGCCTTCGGTTAAAAACAAGGCTTCTTCTCCACTGAGTTTATTGAGTTGTCCTTGGCCTTTTTCCAGTTCCCAATGCGCAGGAAATTCGCCGTCCTGGTCGCTTGTAAAATTATCTTCGAATAAAATTTTATCGCCGGGTACAAAATCGTAGTTCTGGTAAACCTTCAGCGAAGGCTCTTCGTTTTTGCCTGTTTCCACGTTCGATACCTGCTTCACGTTGTTGTCCTTCGCGTCGCTGCTTTTCGAACCGCCGTTTTTCGTTGCGTTGTCTACACCGTCGGCCGCTTTGTCCACAGCCTTGTCAATTTTTTCATCTTCCTTTTGCTCGGCCTTTTCCTTTACTTTTTGCTTGATCTTTCCCAAAATTCCTTGTGCGTTCACGGGTGTAAATGGCGCTGCAAAAAGTGTTAGAACAAAGGCATAGCCGAGGAGCTTTTTCATATCGGTTATTTTTAAGCTAAGCTAACCGGGGCAAGCTTGCAAGACAATCGCATTAAAATGCGACAGACGGAGAAGATATTGGATATTGGGATAGTGAGATATTTCGTTTGCTCTGTGATTTTCGCAAGCAATACGGCTAACCAATTAACCAATTAACCAATCAACTGATCAACCAATCCCAACATCCTCCCTCACTTCATTCCGTAAACCCTGTTAAGTGCTTCGGTGCGGCTTTGTACGTGCAGCTTTTCGTACATGCGGCGGATGTGTGTGCGAACCGTGTCAATGCTGATGCCTTCTGCGGACGCAATCTCCTTGTAACGCAGTCCTTTGGAAAGGTCGTGAAGAATGCTTTTTTCTTTGGGCGTGAGCAAGGCTTCTTCACTCTTGTTGTTTTTTGCCTGAAAGGTTTGAATGACGCGCCGCGCAATTTGCGCACTCATGGGCGAACCACCGGCGTGCACGTCGCGGATGGCTTCGAGAATTTTAACCGGCTCTGTTTTTTTGAGAAGATAGCCGTGAGCGCCGGCTTTTAATGATTCAAAAATATTGTCATCATCTTCGTAAACGGTGCTCATGATGAATTGAGTGTTTGGGCAGGCTTGCTTTACCTGCCGGAGACAATCTATGCCGTTGATGCCGGGCAGGTGAATGTCCATCAATACAACGTCGGGACAATGCGCAGGCAAGGCTTTTACCGCTTCTTCACCGGTGGCGTAAACCTGGCTGCAACTAAAACCCGGGCTGCTGCCGATGAGAATCTGCAAGCCTTCGCGTATGTCTTTAATGTCTTCTACTATGGCGACTGTAATTAAGGACATAAAACAAATTTAGCGGTTGCAAAGGCCTCTTCGTTTCGCATAAAAGTGTGACAAGCGAAAATTTTGCAGTAGGAACTTTTTCATTTCAATGCTGGAGCAATGTCAACCTGCGATTCCTGAACTACGATGCCGGAAACCACAGCGGGTCCTGGCTGTTCCAATCGCCGTTGTAATTGATGAAAAGTTCTTCTCCTCTTTTAATGTCTCTTACCGCTTTTACTGCGATCACTTGCTTTTTAAAATACATTTCGTATTCGCAGTTCGACTGAAAAGAATGGTTGTAAACCGGCACCAATCCAAGCGCCATTGCGCATTGGTCGCGGGCTTCGCCCCATTCAAAAATATAATCGTGCAAGAGCGTTTTGTCCAGCAGTTTTCGCTCTTCTGCATTCATGACAATCACGGGCGCCAGTTCAATGAGCGTACCGGCAGCGATGGCTGCTTTTGTAAACACGCCTCGTCCCATCTTCTTTGTGCCGGCGGCGTGCACGTCGTCCAATAAATAGCTCAATTGTTTTAGCGTCATAAATCGAAATTCAAAAGTCAAAACCAAAAGTAAACGGTCTTTGTTGATGAAGGCTTCGTTTCGAATTTAGCCTTTTGCTTTTGCCTTCTTTCTTCGTGCAGTAAATTTGGCGCATGACATTGGAAACATTACAGGCAGAATTGGAGCATGTGCTGGAAAAAGGAGATCCTGAAGAAATCGGAAATTTCCTTGACCAGCAAAACATCAGCGATGTAGCCGAACTGATTTACACCGTGCCCGAACACGATGCGTCCATCATCATGTACATGTCCATCCACCGCGCTTCCGGCGTGTTTAAAATATTAGAGACGGCCACGCAACAGGACATTATTCAAAAACTCCCTCCCGGCAAAACCGCCGAACTGTTAAATGAACTGCCGCCCGATGACCGCACCGCTTTGCTGGAAGACCTGCCCAGCGACGTAGTGCGTGAACTTATCAAACTGTTGAATCAGGAAGAAAGAAAAATTACACTTTCGCTTTTAGGCTATCCCGAAAACAGTGTGGGACGTTTGATGACGCCTGATTACGTTTACGTGCAGGAAACCGATACGGTGCAGCGTGTCCTCGAAATCATTCGGCGCGTGGGAAAGAACAGCGAAACGATTGATGTGATTTATGTGATTAACGACAAAGGCGAGCTGCTTGACGACATCCGGATCCGTGAATTTATTCTGGCTGCGCCCAACAAAAAGGTCAGTGAGTTAATGGACAACCGGGTGATTTCGTTAAATGCTTACGCTGATCAGGAAGCCGCCAACGAAGCCTTTAAAATGAACAACCGCGTGGCCTTGCCCGTGGTGAGCAACAGCAACAAACTTTTGGGCATCGTTACCATTGACGACATTCTTTGGGTAGCCACCGAGGAGTTTAGCGAAGACATGCAAAAAATAGGTGGCACGCAGGCCTTAAATGAACCGTATCTCGACATTGCTTTTTTCAAACTTATTCGCAAACGGGTGGGTTGGCTGCTGGCGCTTTTTGTAAGCGAATTGTTGACGACATCGGCCATGACCTATTTCTCCGACGAGATGCAGAAAGTGGCCATACTTTCCATCTTTGTTCCACTAATTACGTCCAGCGGCGGCAACAGCGGCTCTCAGGCATCTACGCTGATCATCCAGGCAATGGCCGTTGGCGAAGTCACTATTGCTGACTGGTGGCGGGTAATGCGCCGCGAAATTTTATCAGGCCTTGTATTAGGAGTTATCCTCGGCTCGGTGGGTTTTTTGCGCATCCAGATATGGCACGAACTCATTCAACACGGCTTTATGCACATGAAAGACCCCGAAATCAGAACCGCTTACCTTACACACTCAACGGCAGTGGGTTTAACCATCGGTTTTTCGCTTATCGGCATTGTTTTGTGGGGAACGTTGGCCGGCTCCATGCTTCCCATCTTTTTAAAAAAACTTGGCGCCGATCCCGCGGCTTCTTCTGCACCCTTCGTTGCCACGCTGGTGGACGTAACGGGCATCATCATTTATTTTTCGATGGCTTATCTTATTCTTACCGGTATTTTGTTGTAACAAAACCTTGCCTCGTAAAGTTTTGGCTTGTCAGCATTTTTTTAGACTTTCGCGCCTGCCAGAAAGGATATTGAGATATTGAGATAGTAGGTTATCGGCTTTGTCGTTCCTGTTTCTCATTCACTCAATATCCCAATATCACAATCACTCAATATCAATTTTATTATGTGCGGAATCGTCGGATACATCGGACCGAGACAAGCTTACCCTATCATCATCACCGGCCTTAAACGGCAGGAATACCGCGGCTACGACAGCACGGGCATTGCAATTATGAACCCGCATCTTACCGTTTATAAAAAGAAGGGAAAAGTAGCGGAACTTGAAAATACATTGCTAGGAGAAAACCTCAAATCAAACATTGGCATCGGTCATACGCGGTGGGCCACGCACGGCGAACCAAGTGACCGCAACGCCCACCCCCATCTTAGTGCCAGCGGCAAACTGGCCATGATTCACAACGGCATCATTGAAAACTATGCACAACTGAAGACGGAACTTTTAAACAAGGGCTACACGTTTAAAAGCGATACCGATACTGAAGTGCTGCTGAACTTCATTGAAGAAATTAAAGCGAACACGCAATGCAGTTTGGAAGAAGCCGTGCGCATTGCCTTGAAAAGAGTTTCGGGTGCTTATGTGATTCTTCTTTTGGATGAAGACAATCCCGATACGATTGTTGCGGCACGAAAAGGAAGTCCACTGGTAATCGGCATCGGCAAAGGCGAGCATTTTTTGGGTTCCGATGCGACGCCCATGCTTGAATACACAAAAGAAGTGGTGTACGTAAACGATTACGAAGTCGCCATCATCAAAGCCGATGAACTGATTTTAAAAAACCTCGGCAACGAACACCAAACGCCTTACATCACCAAGTTGGATATGGAACTGGCGGCCATTGAAAAAGGCGGCTACGACCATTTCATGCTGAAAGAAATATTTGAGCAGCCACAAACCATCTATGATTGTTTGCGCGGACGTCTTGATGCGGAGAAAGGCACCATCGTCATGAGCGGCATTCAAAAATATGCCGAGCAAATCATGAACGCCAACCGCATCATTATGGTAGCTTGCGGCACAAGCTGGCACGCGGGTTTGGTGGCCGAATACATTTTTGAAGAACTCTGCCGCATCAACGTGGAAGTGGAATACGCCTCAGAGTTTCGTTACCGCAACCCGGTCATCAACAAAGGCGACGTCATCATCGCCATCTCACAAAGCGGTGAAACGGCCGATACGCTTGTGGCCATTGAAAACGCAAAGAAGCAAGGCGCCATTATTTTGGGTGTGGTTAATGTCGTTGGCTCGTCCATTTCCCGCGTGTCGGATGGCGGTGCCTATACTCACGCCGGTCCCGAAATTGGCGTGGCTTCAACCAAAGCCTTTACTGCGCAATTGGCCGTGCTCACTATGATTGCGTTGAAGATTGGTTATGAAAAAGGAACGCTTGATAAAGACCGCTACATGCGTTTGCTGGACGAATTGAACAGCGTTCCGGATAAAGTAAAAGTGGTGTTGGAGCAACAAGAGCACATTAAAAATTTGGCTGAAAAATACAAGGATGCAAGCGATGCTCTGTTCCTTGGAAGAGGCTATAATTTCCCCGTTGCGCTGGAAGGTGCATTGAAGCTGAAAGAAATTTCTTACATCCATGCTGAGGGTTATCCGGCTGCTGAAATGAAACATGGACCCATTGCCCTGGTTGATGAAAACCTGCCTGTGGTTTTTGTGGCAACAAAAGATTCGTATCACGAAAAAGTGATCAGCAACATGCAGGAGATAAAAGCCCGTAAAGGCAAAGTGATTGCTGTGATTACGGAAGGCGATGAACACAGCACAAGCCTGGCCGATGACGTAATTGAAGTTCCCGAAGCCGACGAGATTGTTGCGCCGATGTTAAGCGTGATTCCGCTGCAATTACTTTCGTATTACGTAGGCGTTGCAAAGGGTTACGATGTGGACAAGCCGCGTAATTTGGCAAAAAGCGTAACGGTGGAATAGGATAACATTGACAGAGAAAGCGGTTAAACACAAGGTTTTCTTTTCATAATTTTTATAAACTCAATCGAGCTTTCGATTGAGTTTTTTTATGTGACCAGCTTCGGTAACACTGTTCATCGTCGGTTGCGTCGCACACTTCAGGGTTCGGAATATGCTTCGTCATTTCATGCGGCGACGCAACGCTTTGACGGGGCAGCGTCGTGGCTTCGCTGCCGTCGCCGCGTGAAAGTCTTTGTTGCATAGCGAACAAAGCCTACACGAGTGCGATGCTTCGGCTTTGCTCGGTATAAACTCCACGAAAGCTCAATGGACAGGCGAACCTCTGGCTCATAAAATATTTCGCACGAGCCAGGCCTGCCGGCAGGCAGGGAGAAAAGGAGAAGAAAAGCATTTGCACATAACAGTCAACCTCAAACTTTGAACATCAACCCCTCGAACAACTCGAAGCACTTTAACAAAAAAACTTTTTGGAGCGGCCTACCTTCAACAGGTTTTAAATAATAAATTTGACCGCTTTAAAAACTACCGAATGCCGCTGTCTCACGTTCTGACCGTTTACCTTATTTCTTTCCTGCTTGTGTTTCTTCCTTCGTTTGGATTGGCCAAGATGTTTCAAAAAGCAGGTGTTGAACAATGGAAAGCCTACGTGCCTTTTTACAATACGTGGGTGATGCAGGACCTGGCAAAGCGGCCGAAGCATTGGGTTTTCTGGCAATTCATTCCGGTGGTGGGCTGGTTTATCACGCCGGGAATTTTTATTGAATGGGTGAAACTGTTCGGCAAGTTTTCACTCGGCGACCACACGTTGGCCGCCTTATTCGCACCGTTTTATTTTCCGTATTTGGGTTACGATGCAAAGACAAGGTTCATTGGTCCCGAAGGTGTAAAACGTTACCAAAAACCCGGCTGGCGCGAATGGATTGACGCAGCCATCTTTGCCGTTGTTGCCGCTACCTTAATCCGCACCTTCGTGTTTGAAGCCTACACCATTCCTTCCGGCTCAATGGAAAAAACCCTGCTGGTAAACGACTTTTTGTTTGTGAGCAAATTCAGTTACGGACCGCGAATTCCCAACACGCCGCTTTCTATTCCTTTTGTACACAATTACATTCCGGGCACGAACAAAAAATCATACAGCACTTTGGTTGAGTTGCCTTATATCCGCTGGTTTGCATCGCCGGTGAAAAGAGGCGATGTGGTGGTGTTCAACTTTCCTGCGGGCGATACCGTCATCAACAAACCTGATTTTCAATCGGCCATACCGTATTATGATGTGATTCGCAGCCGTGACTTTGGTGGCAACACGGAAGCAGGAAGAAATTATATCAAAGGCCACCCTGAAGATTTCCCGCTGGCCATTCATCCGCCGGACAAAAGCGATAACTACATCAAGCGCTGTACCGGCGTTTCCGGCGACACCATTGAAGTGCGCAACAATGTGGTTTTTGTAAACGGAACGATGGAGCCCAATCCGCCGAAGTCGCTCATTAAATACACGGTTGTTACCAACGGGCAAACATTGGACGCTGTGAGCCTGAAAGAGGATTACGACGTAGATGCGGACAAAGGCGAGTTCGCAACCACCAGCGTTCCGTTTGTGTACACCATAGTATTGACTGATGACGCAAGAAAAGATTTGGAGAAGAAAGGTTATAAGATCACGCCTTATTTAGACCCAACGAACAATCTTCAGCAAGTATTTCCCTACGATAGTTTTCACAACTGGAGTCGCGACAATTTTGGCCCGATCTGGATTCCAAAGAAAGGTGCAACGCTTCAGCTTACGCCGCAGAATTACGGCGTTTACGAACGAGCCATTCGAGTTTACGAACACAACGACTTTTACCTGAAGGACGGCAAGTTTTACCTCAACGGGAAAGAAACAACCACTTATACGTTTAAAATGGATTATTACTGGATGATGGGTGATAACCGGCAAGGCTCACAAGACAGCCGTTTTTGGGGTTTTGTGCCCGAGGACAGAGTGGTAGGAAAAGCCTGGCTCATTTGGTTTAGTTACGAGAGCGGACCGCGTTGGAGCCGCTTGTTCCGTATCGTAAAATAAATTAGTTTTACGTGCCCCTCTCAAAAATGGAGGGGCATTTTTGTCTCTAATACTGAACCATGAAAGAAAACAAATTCGAATTTAACTACAAGGTGTACGACAGCATATCCGAGTTGCCCGAAGAACAACAATGGCTTTTGAACGAAGCCCGCGAAGTCAGTGCAAATGCTTACGCACCGTACTCTAATTTTCAAGTCGGCGCCGTGGCTAAAATGGCCAATGGACAAATTGTTGCCGGCAGCAACCAGGAGAACGCTTCTTTTCCCGTAGGCCTTTGCGCCGAAAGAGTTTTGCTTGCCTCTATTTCTTCTCTTTTTCCGAAGGTGCCCATCGAAACCATCGCCATCAGTTACCGCAGCGACAGTCAAAAAAGCGATCATCCCATTTCGCCTTGCGGCATTTGCCGGCAATCGTTGCAGGAATTTGAAGGCCGTGTAAATCATCCCGTGCAATTAATTTTGGGCGGCATGGAAGGACCTGTCTATGTGATTGACAGCGCAAGCCGTTTGCTGCCACTGGCCTTTACAAGCGATGAGTTGCGGTAAGACATCAGCGGTAAAAATCTTTGGTAACATTTCCCGGACTCAATCATTTTACGTGATTGAGTTTTTATTTCATAACCTTCCGACGCCGACTTAAGCGCAACGCAAGGAAGAAAAATTTCTTCGCACAATACGCCAATCCCAAACTCCAAATGCCAAACTCCAAACCGCCTATATTTGTGTTCAATCAAATGCTATTTGATGATACAACAATTTGAAGATTTTGAATCGAACCTGGCAGGCGAAGAAGGCAAAGCGCAAGAGGCAAAAACGAGTTGGTTCAAGCGACTGAAGAAAGGCATTACCACGCCTTCGTCGGAGAAGAAAGAAACACCGGAAGGCTTGTGGGCCAAATGTCCCGAGTGCAATTACATCTGCACGATGAACGATTTGCGCGAAGCCCTTTTTGTTTGCCCAAAGTGCGGCTATCATCACCGCATTGGCAGCGAAGAATACTACGAAATTTTGTTCGACAACAAAGAATATACGGAACTGTTTGCCGACATACGCTCCAAAGATTTTTTAGGCTTTACCGATTTAAAGCCTTATCAAAAACGCCTCGAAGAAACATGGGCCAAGACTGATTTAACCGATAGCATGCGAGTGGCGGTGGGTAAAATTAACAGCCACGAACTTGTAATGGCAGCCATGGATTTTGAGTTTATCGGCGGCTCATTGGGCAGCGTGATGGGCGAAAAATTTAGCCGCGCTGTGGATTATTGCTTGGAGCACAAACTGCCTTTTTTCATCATCTGCAAAAGCGGTGGCGCCCGCATGATGGAAAGCGCTTTCTCGCTGATGCAACTGGCTAAAACAAGCGGCAAGCTTTCGCAACTTTCCGATGCGAAACTTCCTTATATCGCCTTATTAACCGACCCGACCTTTGGTGGAATTTCGGCCTCGTTTGGTATGCTTGGTGATTTGAATATTGCCGAACCCGGTGCGCTGATTGGCTTTGCCGGGCCGCGGGTGATTAAAGAAACCATCAAAAAAGATTTGCCGCCCGGCTTTCAACGCAGCGAATTTATTTTGGAACACGGCTTTTTGGATTTCATTGTTCCGCGCCCCGAATTAAAAAGCAAGCTGACATCAGTGCTTACGCTTTTCAAGAATTAAGATGGAAATTAAAAATCGCCAGGCTTTTTATGAATACTTTATTGATGACAAGTTGCAAGCGGGCATTGCCTTGCTTGGAACGGAAGTAAAATCATTGCGTGCCGGGAAAGCAAGTTTTGCCGATGCGTATTGTCTTTTTCAAAAAGGCGAATTGTGGTTGCGGGCCATGAACATCGCAGAGTACTCACACGGTACGGTAAACAACCACGAAGCCGTACGCGATCGCAAGCTTTTGCTCACCAAGCGCGAACTGAAAAAATGGGAAACCAGGCTGAAAGAACAAGGCTATACCGTTATTCCGCTGCGTCTCTATTTTAATGAAAAAAATATAGCCAAAGTTGAAATTGGTTTGGCCAAAGGAAAGAAATTGCACGACAAGAGGGAAAGCATTAAACAGAAAGACACGGAAAGAGAGATGAAACGGTATTTGAAGTAATCTTAGAACCTTGAGTTGGGTTCGTTGATCGGATCTGCAAGAAATCAAAAGGCATTATAAAACAAGAGTCGTTCATCACAGAACGACTCTTTTATTTTCTCAAAATCATTTTAATTCACCCAAATCAGGGTTCAGAACAACTCCGCTTGCTCCTTTGCTTCCTTCACTTCCCATTCCATCATGATGTTTTTGTTGAAGTCAACCAGCTTAGCTCCCACCGCTTTCCAGCCCATCACGTCCACCATCTTTGCGATCTTAAACTTCGCTTTGCGCACCTGCGAACCTTTGCCGGATTGCACAATCAACAACGGCTCTTCTTCGGTAGAAACAGCCTCAAGCAAATTCCCTTTCCCTTCCTTGATGAACAAAAACTTTTCGTGAAGTTTGGAAGTTTCTATACGGAAACGCTTGACGTTGTATTGAAGCTTGTCGTTGTCGAGGTAAACCGCCGTGATGATGCGTTCGGGATCGTACTTCTCCACCAGCATCACTTCTTCAGGATTGAAACGCTGCGTCAATTCCTGGTCAACGATTTCGTAAGTGCCGTCGGTGTAAATGGCTAGAATTCTGTCTTCCGCATCAAAATCTCCCAACTCGATTCCTTTCCCGTCAAGATTCAGGCGGCCAAACTTGTCATCAAACCAAAGCTTCACGCTGCCAAGCGTTGCCACGCCGGCTTCTTTAAACTTCACTGACCGAACGGGATATTTTGTAACCTGGTTGCCGATGCTGCCGCGATTTTTTATCTCGATTTCTTCAAAATAAAAATCGAATTCCTTGTTGCGGGCCGTTGATGCAGGACTTAAAATAATGCGCACGACTTCAGCTTCACCGTTCGGATTGACAGTGAGGTAATGCACTTTGCTTTTGTCATGCCCTTTCGTAAGATCGTATTCTTTATCGCGGGTAACGCCGGTTACGTTAAAGCGTTTGGCAAAGGTTGTCCCCGTGGCGCCATCGGTGTAAACCAGATTATAGGTGGTGCGTTCGTCGCCTTTACGGAAAATGTGTGCGTACAAAATGTCCTTGCCGATAAAAACTTTGTCCTGCACCTTTACCACCTTCATAATACCGCGTTTGGTGATGGCAATGATGTCGTCAAGATCAGAACATTCTACAAGGAATTCATCTTTCTTCAACGACGTACCAATGAAACCTTCGGACCGGTTGATGTAAATTCTTGTGTTAGCAATGGCCACGTGCTTGGCTTCAATCACTTCAAAGACTTTGATCTCCGATTTGCGTTCACGGCCCTTGCTGTATTTTTTCAAGAGGTTTTCAAAGTAAGCCACGGCGTACTCGGTCAGGTGCTCAAGATCGTATTGCACCTGCTTTATCTGTGCTTCCAGGTCTTTTATCTGTGCATTCAGTTCGTCAATGTCCAACTTGTAAATGCGGCGAACGGGTTTCTCCGTCAGCTTCAAAATATCTTCACGGGTAATGTCTCTTTTCAACCTTGGCTTGAACGGCGAGAACGCTCTGTCAATGGCAACAATTACTTTGTCCCAGGTCTCGTGCTTTTTTTCTAATTCCTTGTAAATCTTTTCTTCGAAGAAGATTTTTTCAAGCGAGGTATAGTGCCATTTTTCGTTCAGTTCACCGAGTTTGATTTCAAGTTCACGCTGAAGAAGGTTTTTGGTGTTGTCCGTGGAAAGACGCAGCAGGTCGTACACGTTTACGAAATGCGGCTTCTGGTCAATGATGACGCAGGTGTTGGGCGCAACCGATACTTCGCAATCAGTGAATTTATACAAGGCATCAATAGTAATATCGGGAGAAATGCCCGGCGCCAAATCAACCTGTATCTCTACTTCCGCCGCCGTATTGTCTGTAACTTTTTTAATCTTGATTTTGCCGGCATCGTTTGCTTTCACAATGCTGTCCATCAGGCCCATTGTGGTTACGCCGTACGGAACGCTTTTGATCAGCAGTGTTTTCTTGTCATATTCTTCAATGTGTGCACGCACCTTCACCCGCCCACCGCGCTGACCGCCGTTGTAATCAGTCACGTCAACCATTGCGCCGGTTTGAAAATCGGGATACAAATCAAACTTGCGCCCTTTCAAATATTTAATGGAAGCTTCGCAGAGTTCGATAAAATTGTGCGGAAGAATTTTGGTGGATAAACCAACAGCAATGCCTTCTGCGCCTTGCGCCAACACCAACGGAAATTTTACGGGCAATGTTACCGGCTCGTTCTTTCTACCGTCGTAACTCAATTGCCAGTTTGTGGTCTTCGGATTAAAAACAACCTCCAGCGCAAACTTGCTCAGTCGGCCTTCGATGTATCGTGGTGCAGCCGCATCGTCGCCGGTGCGCACGTCGCCCCAGTTGCCTTGCGTATCTATCAATAAATCTTTTTGGCCCATGTTCACCAGCGCATCGCCAATGCTGGCATCGCCGTGCGGATGGTATTGCATGGTTTGCCCGATGATGTTTGCCACTTTGTTGTAGCGACCGTCGTCCATTTCTTTCATCGCGTGAAGAATGCGGCGCTGTACGGGTTTGAGGCCGTCTTCTACGGCGGGTACGGCACGCTCAAGAATTACATAAGAAGCGTAATCCAAAAACCAGGTTTTGTACTGACCGTTAATGCCGTGGTCTGTTTGTACGTGTTCGTAGGATTTGTTTTTCATGTCGTAGTGCTCGTATTTATTAGCTGTTTAATTCGGTTACTTCTTCTGGTGCAGTGGATTTCAGTTTCACGTCAAATTCTTTCCAACCTTTTGAGGGTTCGCCTGTCAATTCAATCTTTCCTTCTTCTGCAAGAACTTTCATTCTGCCCAACAGCGTGACGTCGCCGGTTTTATTTTTCATTTTGGAAAGAATGTTCTGCATTGCTTTGTTGCCCTTTTGCGCTTCGGCGGTTAGTTCCACAAGAATGTCTTTGTCGTAGAAAGTTTCGTCTTTGCTCACAATTTTTTTTCCGCCTTCAAGAATGCGTACAGCTCCGTTTTCGTCCATCAGCTTTTTCCATTCATCGGGGTCAACTTCAAACTCGCTCAGCGTTACTTTGCGGGCCAGTTTTTTTGCTTTCAAAAATTCTTTTGGTTGAATCTGGTGCAAAGCCGTCGGATAAAAGATCAGGCCTTTTTCGTTGATGAACGGAAGATTGTTCAGGTATAAAACAAATACCCTTGCGTGATAATTTTTCAGTTGAGAAACGAGCCAGTAATAGCCGCACACATCATGCTGGTTTTGTCCCATCCAAATCCAAATAATTTCTTTCTCGTTTTCGTCCAATGTCCTTTTAAGATTGTGAACCATCAGGCGATCGTCCACCATCTCCATCAACTGGTCGGAATTGTACGGCGAATAGTCCAACAACTCTTTCCAATATTGTCTTCTTGCCTGGTAACCTTCCGGTTCGTAAATATTTTGAATCGGCCCAACGGCGTAATCGTCGCGAACGATTTGAACGTCGCCGGCCAAACTTTCATCCAGTTCCTGTGCTTTCTTTAAAACTTCAATATCAGCTTGCTGAAAAACAACGTGAATCATGATTTCTCTTGCAGTTTTATTTTTATGCAGCGGCTTCTTCCACCGCGTCCAATTCCACTTTCAAATTGTTGATGATGAATTCTTGTCTTTCCTGTGTGTTCTTGCCCATGTAATACTCAAGCAAGTGCTGAATCTGGTCGCCGTGATCAATGATGACAGGCTGCAAACGAATGTCCTCGCCAATAAAGCGGCCAAATTCGTCCGGCGAAATTTCTCCCAAACCTTTAAAGCGGGTAATCTCAGGCTTCGAACCAAGTTTCTTCATGGCCCTTTGCTTCTCCTGTTCCGAATAGCAATAAATTGTTTCCTGCTTGTTGCGTACGCGGAACAACGGAGTTTCTAAAATGTAAACGTGGTTGTTCTTCACCAAGTCGGGAAAGAATTGCAGGAAGAACGTCATAATCAATAAGCGAATGTGCATGCCGTCAACGTCGGCATCGGTAGCAATAACGATGCGGTTAAAGCGCAGTCCTTCCATTCCTTCTTCAATATTCAACGCATGGTGCAGAAGGTTCAGTTCTTCGTTTTCATACACCACTTTTTTGGTCAGGCCAAAGCAATTCAGTGGCTTGCCACGAAGACTAAAAACGGCTTGCGTTTCTACTTCTCTTGCTTTGGTAATGGAACCGCTGGCAGAGTCGCCTTCGGTAATAAAAATGGTCGAGTTTCGTTGGGTTGCAAAAAATTCCTGCTTGCCTTTTACCGGCGGTTCGTCGTTCAGGTGAACACGGCAGTCGCGAAGTTTTTTGTTGTGTAAGTTTGCTTTTTTTGCTCTTTCGTTCGCCAACTTTTTAATGCCGGCCATATCCTTTCGTTCGCGTTCGCTTTGCTCGATCTTTTTCTTCAGCGCATCGGCAACCGAAGGATTTTTGTGAAGGAAATTGTCCAGTTGCCTGGACAAAAATTCGTACACAAACTGGCGCATGCTCGGACCGCCTTCCTCCACGTTGAGCGAACCCAGTTTTGTTTTCGTTTGCGATTCAAAAACCGGTTCCACCACTCTCACCGAAACAGCCGCCACAATGCCTTGTCGAATATCAGAAGCTTCGTAATCTTTTTTGAAAAAATCGCGGATAACTTTTACATAAGCTTCGCGAAAGGCCGCCTGGTGCGTACCGCCTTGTGTTGTGTGCTGGCCGTTGACGAAAGAATGATAATCCTCGCCGTAATCGTTGTTGTGTGTAAGCGCAACTTCAATGTCCTCACCTTTCAGGTGAATAATCGGATAGCGAATGCCTTCGGGTGCGGTATCGGCGTTTGTTTCTCTTGTTAGCAAATCCAGCAAGCCGTTTTTACTCACGTAACTTTTGCCGTTGAAGACGATGCGCAAGCCGGCATTTAAAAAACAATAATTCCAGATTTGCTTTTCCAAAAATTCAGGAATGAAGTGAAAGTTTTTGAAAATGCTTTCGTCGGGAATGAACGTAACAAGAGTGCCGTTTTCTTCGTCTGTTTTTCCTTCCTTCTGCTCTTTTATTAGAATTCCCTTCGAGAATTCGGCTTCCTTTATTTTTCCCTCGCGGTGCGAAGCCACTTTGAAAAAATTGCTCAGGGCATTCACTGCTTTTGTACCTACACCGTTCAGGCCTACGCTCTTTTGAAACACTTTGCTATCGTACTTGGCGCCGGTATTTATTTTGCTCACTACA